>Ga0209291_1001690_pt1 | contig 19206 bp, 14 predicted proteins | sample GOMGulsemesocosm_FD_184633 | JGI IMG/M metagenome (GOLD analysis project Ga0209291, IMG submission 184633) | Methane-oxidizing microbial communities from mesocosms in the Gulf of Mexico - GOM9B Gulf of Mexico (SPAdes) (version 2) | ecosystem: Environmental > Aquatic > Marine > Cold seeps...
ATGCGATTCTGAAATTGATGTGGCGGCTAATGTCGCTGCTTGTAGTTTTTCAACTTCAGCAACAGAAGTAGCTACTATCTCCGCAGCAACTGTAGGAGAAACTTATATGGTTATGATTACTAATTTCGCCAATGCTGTGACAGATATAACACTTTCACAATCAGGAGGAACAGGAGCTACAGATTGTTCAATACTCCCAGTAGCATTACTAAATTTAGACGCTAATACTAATGGGAATTATAACATTATTGATTGGACGACCGTATCTGAAACTAATAATGATTATTTTACTTTAGAGCATTCAACGGATGCTAAAAGCTGGTCAACCGTTCACACTATTAAAGGTATTGGAACTAGTACTACTACAAATGATTACCAGTATAGACATAGTAATTATTTCTATGGAACTAGTTATTATAGACTTTCTCAAACTGATTTTGATGGGGAAACTAACTATTTTTCAATTGTTAATACAGATAATTCCAAAATAGGACTAGAAATAGTTAAAATTATTAATTTAATGGGGCAAGATGTTGATGCTGATTATAAAGGTATGAGAATCATTATGTACAATGACGGAAGTACCGTAAAAAAAATAGGCAAATAGATAGTTGTCTACATAAATTTCTAAAAAGCGGCTCATTAAATGAGCCGCTTTTTTATTGATTTGGAATAAATTCTTATCTTTCCAATATCAATTTCAATACCCTTTATGACAGATAGTATAAGTAATACGTCAATTATTCTAGAAGAGAATCTTAAATTTTCTGAAAATAAAATTTATAAGAAAATCAACTTGCAAATTTCTGATTTGAAAATCGAAAATGAAGGAAAAGAATATCAAGCGTGTCATTATAAGTTGAACACCAAAACCGTACATAGTAGATTTTCAAAAATAACACCAAAAAAAATTGGACAATTTGTTACGTTTTGGAAAAGGAACATGGAAGGCATTACTGAACCGTATAGTGAAATTGATGAATTCGATATTTTAATTATAAATGTTAAAACTAAAATTAGCTTTGGACAGTTCATTTTTCCAAAATCGGTTTTAATAAAAAAGGGCATCATTTCTACACAAAAAAAAGAAGGTAAAAGAGGCTTTAGAGTTTATCCCATTTGGGACGTTGCAATTAACAAACAAGCAATAAAAACTCAAGAATGGCAACTAAATTATTTTTTTGAATTGAATCAAAATACCGATTTTAAGATTGTAAATCTGCTATTTTTAAATAACTAGTATATTCTAAAAATTGTAAAAAAAGAAGTACATTTATCAATGTAACATCAGAATGTATTTAAATATTTGCAATTATGACTAAAGAAAAATTTTCACTCGCTAAACGTTTAAAAAGTTTTACTTACGCATTTAATGGATTAAAAATATTGATACGAGAGGAACATAATTCTTGGATTCATATTCTTGCAATGGTTATCGCAACTCTTCTTGGTTTTGCATTACATATAAGTTCTTTAGAATGGATTGGAGTCATATTGTCTATAGGTTTAGTAATATCCTTAGAATTAATAAATTCAGCTATTGAAAACTTAGCTAATTTTGGAACTACTGAATTTTCTGATTTAATTAAGAAAACCAAAGATTTAGCAGCTGCTGGCGTGTTTTGGTCGGCCTTAACCGCTTTGGTTATTGGTGGAATTGTATTTCTACCAAAATTACTTAGTTTACTTTAGTATTATAACATCTTCTAATTAAGTAATTGATTCACTAAAAGCAATACCCCACCTATACCTAATAAAACTAGCCCTAAAGTTAGCCCAACTATAAAACCTCCTATAGCTTCAATTAATAGTAGAAAAAGAATAAACAACACTAAAAGAAGTAAAAACAGTAGAAATCCTAAAAAACCTGCAGCAATTCCATTACCACTTAATACAAGTGATGAAAAAAGGTTTTCAAAACCTATGAAGCCTGACAATGCTATAAAACTAGTTAAAATTATTACTCCTCCTAAAATCAGAACTACTATCCCAATAGTTTTAAGGATCTCATCTGAACTGAAGGCTGTATTAGCAGAATACTTTTCACCCCTTTTAGTTGACTTACCAAACTTAACTATATTTTCATTAGTTAGAACCTCACGTATAACCTTTTTTCGGGACTCAATTCCCTTATTTTTACGACTTGAAAGGGAATAATGAACTGATGTTAAGGTTTGTTCTGCATGAATAGAATCTATGCAACTAACAAATTGAATTGAATCGCCAGCGTTAATTTCAGCCTTGTCAGAAAAGTTAAATTCCAACACATCAGTACTAGCACTACTACTATTAAAACTTTGATGTGTTGAATATTTTTTATGCCATTCAATGTTCACACCCTTTCTATGCACTCGTTTTGTTATTGTACAACTGCTCAATAACAAAATAATAACTAGAAAGAGGTGTTCTCTCATATTTAACGTATCAAAGTTTTATTTCTATCTATTAATCACTTTAAAAGCAGTTCTTCTATTCTTTTGATGAGCTGTATCTTTTTCATCTTCAGAATTTAAAGTTGAAATGTGTTTTTGATTTAAAATAATTAATTCTCCATTTTCATTAACAATCTCTACTGGCTCAGATTCTCCATAACCTTTTGACTCTAACCTTTTAGAATCTATTCCATTTTCTACAAGATAATCATAAACACTTTTGGCTCTTCTAGAAGAAAGATCCAAGTTATAAGGAGCAGATCCTCTATGATCTGTATGTGATCTAATTTCAATTGAAATATCACTATTTAATTCTAAAAATTTAACAACATTATCTAAAATAACTTTAGAACTTGGTCTAAGAGTCGCTTTATTAAAATCATACTCAATACCTTCAATTACCATCTCTCCATCCGGAATTAAGCTCAAATAAAAATCTTGTTCATATACTTTTGAATCTGTTTCACCTATGTTAGTAACTAAGGCTTGTCCAGCAAAGTATTTTTCTTTCGTTGCCTTTAAAAACAATTCTACTTCTGGTATTAATACCTGCTCATAGTATCCATTTTCATCTGTAGCCAAATTAAAGTGTTCCCATTTAAATGATATATCTTTAAATTCAATAGTAGCATTTGGAATTGGTTGACCAGTATCCTCATTGTAAACAAACCCTTTTAGTAAAAAGTTAATTTCAGGCACCTTAATTTGGTAAACTTGATTACAAAATTGTTTTAAATTATAAACTGTATCACACTCATTACAAAATTCTCTATCAGACGTTATGTAGCCAACTTCTGACTCGTCATCTAAGATATAATAAGTGTCATCTCTACTTGAGTTAACCGGAGCACCAACGTTTGATACTTGTTCAAAAGATGCGTTGTCCTCATTCCAGTTACTCTTAAAAATATCCATTCCTCCAAAACCAATGTGACCTTTAGATGCAAAGAATAATGTATTTGTAGCATTATGGTAAAATGGACTTATTTCATCATCAATAGAGTTAATCATATTTCCCAAATTTTGAATATTTGAAGTAAATCCTTGATCATTAATATCAGCTTTCCAAATATCCATTCCACCATTCCCACCAGGACGATTAGATGAAAAATAAATCGTTTTACCATCTCCAGATATATAAGGATTCATAGATTTAAATCCTCCTTTATTTACATTTTCACCTAATGCTTGAGGTGCTACCCAGCGTCCATTAATTTTCTTTACTCTATAAATAATTGTATTATTTATATTTAATGGATCTGATGATGTATAATATAGAATATTTCCATTAGGAGAAATACATGCACTACCTTCATGGCTATCAACTGTATTTATATCAGCAGGAAATTTTTCTGAAGATATAAAATTCCCATTTCCATCCATGTTCACTAAATAGATATCTAATAAATACCCATTTAAATCCGGATTCTCAAGCTCATTTTCTAAATCTACTTTAGCTGATGAGAATATCATTTGATTATCAGAGTAGAATTGTAATCCAAAACTAGCTGATCCCAAATTTATAACAGAATCGAGATTTGTAATATTTAATTTTTTAGTTGAATTTTGAGGATTTTTTGCAAAATGACAGTTTACAATTTTATCATTTGCAAGTTGGTTAAACCTATTATCTGGATTTCCATTTTCTTTTATGAATTCTTCAAATTCTGTAATAGCTTCATCATATTTAAAGTTTTTCATTAGTGTTAATCCATAGTAATATTTACTATAAGGAAAACTACTTTGTGCATGCTTAATTGCAGAACTATACCAAACTTCAGCATTAACATAATCATTAGCTTTTAAATACGCTTTTGCTAGTTTATGAATGATTGAGATTTCTTTAGATGTTGGATTTTCTGGTGGTTTAACTGCTCCTGTTTTTGTTTTTTCAGGTTTCTTATAATTTGTAGTCACACCGTAGGCATAATATATTTCCTCTCTATCTTCATCTATTTTAAAAAGTACAAATGAATAATAATGAACCGCATAAGAATATAATCCGTTCTCCATGGCTGCATCACCTTGTTCTTCTAACTTTTTGTTAGACTGAGCAAAAGAAATTCCAAATGAGAATAGTATGGTTAAAAGTAATAATTTTTTCATTGTATAATATTAAAATTTTGGACAACTAGGTAATGGTGTTGGATTAGGTTTATTCCAAACATAAGTTAAAGACAATTCTGTTGCTCCTCTTCCGTTCGACACTGTTTTTAAAGTAGAAATATTGATATCATAGCTAATTCTACCTGTAAAACCACCATATTTACCACCTAAATCAACTACGACAGCATCATTGTCATTTCTATATGAGCAACCAAAAAGCAAAAACAAATCCGAATTTCTAATATAATACTGCCCCATTAGCCCAGCATTTATTTCTTCTGCTTTTTCTTGGTATTGAAAAAACACTTTAGGTATTATAGTCAAATTAGTTGATAATGCCCATCTAGCACCAACCTGAACTTGTGATCTAATTGGAAGTTTATTTTCTTCACCTAAAAATGATTCCGTTGGTTGGTTTAAGTGATAGAAGGTTGCTCCAACAAATGGATTAAACCTTGAACTATGTAAACCATAAGTATACATGAATCCTCCAGCTATATCTAAGTTAATAAAATCTCCATTTTTTATATTTTCACCAGAAGAAAGACTAGTGTTAAATTCACCACCATTAGTTTTAACATATTGATTAGCGAATGTAAGACTAGAAGCGTTTATACTCTTTTGAAAAAATCCAATTTGAATACCAAAATTAAAAAAGTGCTGCTTTTTTTTGCCCATTCTAGCTTTATAAGCAAAAGAAGGCATAACAGAAAGGACATTATAATTTCCAATACCCGCTCTAAAATTAGCAATTTGTCCACCTACTCCCCAAGCTTTTTTATTTAAATCAAAACCTACAATTCCAGTTGTAAATGGATTCGGGGTTACCGCTAGCCATTGATTTCTAAAATGCGTATGCAACCTATACTCTCCTTGAAAAGCTCCTGTAAGTGCAGGATTAACATTTAAAGCAGCTGCATCATATTGAGAAAGGTGGAAATCTTGACTCCAACTTTCAGTAGCAATAGACATAATCGCTAAACAACTTATTATTATTTTCTTCATTTTAAATTATCTTATTAAAGAAATATCACCAGAAATCTCTACTACTAATCCATCAGCAGTAGTCACAATTGCAGTATATATATATACACCTATCGGTTGATCAACATCCAAATGTTTTCCGTCCCAACCTAATGAATTTACATCATCTGTTTCATAAATAACTTCACCCCAATTATTATAAATTTTGAAGTTTATATCTAAAAATTCACCTCCTAAAACCATTGCAAAATCATTAACTTGATCTCCATTTGGAGAGAATGCACTTGGTACATCTGGACCATACATGATGTTAACAGCGTTTATTACCGTATCTCTACAGCCTTGCATATCAAAGGCTATTAGCATGACGTTAAAACTACCTGCGTCTTGATACGTAGTCATTGGATTTTGTACAATAGAAGTATCTCCATTTTGGAAATCCCAAATCCATGCATCAATTGTAGAATTTGCAGAGGTAGATTCATCTGTAAAATTAATTTCTTCATCTACTTCTCCAGGATTAGGAGTTGCACTGAACCCTGCGATTGGTTTTGGGAAAATTTCTAAACTAATTGTTGCAGAATTTTCACAACCAAAAAATGACTCTACAGTTAAAGTAATATCATATGTACCTACAGATTCAAATGGATGATTTGGGTTTTGCTCATTAGATGTTTCTCCATCACCAAAATCCCATTCCCATGAAACAATTGTTGTATCACTCACACTAGAAGAGTCAATAAATACTGCCCCATATAAACAAGGCTCTGGAGAAGTGAAGTTTACAACTGGTGTATCATATACAAATACATCCTTAATTAATGTGTCAATACAACCATTTAAAGACGTAACAATAAGCGTAACAGTATGTAATCCATTATTTCCAAATACGTATGTTGGATTTTGAATTGTTGATGTTTGTCCGGCTTCAAACTCCCAATTCCAGTCTGTAATAGGTTCAATACTTGTTGACCCGTCAGTAAATACAGAACTGTTTCCTAAACATGGTGTATTAGCAATAAAGCTTACAATTGGCGAAGGAATAATTTTAATAACAGTCGTATCGATTACCGTTTTACATCCTCCATTATCAAGAGTATGGAATACTATTATTGCAGAATCAATAGCTAAGTCTCCCGGTCCATTAACATAATAAGCTGTTACACCAGTATCAGATGGCATAAAATTACCATCTCCTAAAGATTCCCACCAACCATTTCCAGTAGATGAGTTGGACTGTAGTAATAAATCATATCCAGCACAAGTTGTATCATTAGCCATAACACTGACAACTGGTACAGGGTTAAAATAAAGATATAAAGAATCTTCTGTATTTGGACAGCCTGAATTATTTTGAGTAATAATATTTAGTGATACGAATCCAAGTGTAACATCAGCAGGAGTTGGAGTATAAGTTGTAATTTGTAAATTTTCATCTCCAAAAGTACCAGTTCCTGTTGAAGAATACCAAGTTGTAGTAAACGCATCTTGTGACACTGCCGCAATATTTACATATGCAGAATCCGAACAAATGCTAATATCTAAACCGGCATCAACTGCTGGATCTGCAAGATATGTAATCACAATTGTATCCTTATCTTCAGCACAATATCCATTCCCTGTCGTAGTTAAATATAATTCAACTTGTCCAGCGTTAAATTCTGCTAAAGAAGGATTGTAAGTTGCATTTAATTGTGTATTATTTAAGTTATATACACCACTACCATTAGACCAAATACCACCAGTAGCACTACCAACCAATCCATTTAATGTAAGTGACGGAGTAGCCACACATAAAGCTGTATCTAACCCTGCGTTTGCTTGCGGAGCATCTTGAATAAATAGTGTTTGCACTAATGTATCAGAACATCCAACACTTGATTGAACAACTAACTCAACTGAATAAGTTCCTCCCACAGAATAAGTATGTGACTCATTTTGATTAAGTGAAATTGGTGAAGAATCATCAAAATCCCATTCCCATTGTGTTAAAGTTGCAGCACTAATTGATTGATCAGTTAAAGTTACTACAGTATTAACACAAGCCGTATCAACCATATCAAAATCAGCTGTTAATTCTGATATATTCAATATATATGTATCAGAGGTTTGACATCCCGTCCCTTTTTGAGCGATTAATGTGATATTAAACGTACCATAAGAAGGAAATGTAAAACTCGGTTCATAGACAATACTTGAATCCGCAGGGTTCCCTGTACCAAATCCCCACCAGAAATCACTCGCTAAAGGGTCACTAAAATTATCAAATGTAATATCCAAACCAGAACAAGCATCAATAGGTCCTATTTGAGAAACAGGTGCCATTTTAACTACTTGGACTTTCGTTATTGAATCAATACAACCTAAACTAGAAGTCACAATTAATTGAACATCATAATCGCCCGCAGCAGAATAACCATGGGCTGGATTTTGAGTTGTAGAATTTCCAGCATCTCCAAAATCCCAATTCCAGTTTGTTAAAGTACCACTTGTAACTGTTGAAAGATCATTAAAATTAACTGTAGAATTAACACACACTGTATCTAAATCTGCAATATCAGGGATTAGCTCAGTTAATAGTATATCATACGTTGTTGTATCAGCACAAGCAGTTCCCATTTGAGTTACTAACTGAACAGTATAATTACCATAATTAGAATAGGTAAAAGAGGCATCTTCTGTAAATGATTCATCTGCAGGAAAACCTGTACCAAATGTCCACCAAAACCCACTAGCCCCTGGATCTGAAGCGGAAGTAAAATCAACTGTTAATCCATTACAGCCAGGCATTGCTGTTATACCTGCTTGTGGAGGAGCAACGACTGTAATACTTTGGGTCAAAGAATCAATACATCCTTTATCTGAATACACGATTAGTTTTATGTCCTTACTACCTGGAGTAGTGAAAAAATGAGTTGGGTTTTGTAATGTAGATGTTGAACCATCTCCAAAATCCCAGAACCACTGATTTATTGTTGCTCCAACATCAGCCAAAGACACATCTGTTAGAGAAAATACTTCATTTACACATACAGATAAAGGTAAAGTGTAATCTGGTGTAATAGTAGATAAATTTAACGTATAATATGCTGTATCTGCACACGTTGTTCCTTCTTGAGCAATTAGCATGACATCATATGAACCAACACCAGCTGGATAAATATGAGTAGGATTTGTATCAGTTGATGTATCTAATGGATCTAAATTTGGAGAGTTTATGTCAAAATCCCAGAAAAATCCATTTGCTCCAGCACCACTCTGATTATCAAAGGTAATACTAGAACCTGCACAACCATTTGCTGGACCAATTAAAGCTTCTTGTGGAGGTGGACAATTCAGAACATTCATTTGAAAATCACGTGTTACTCTTCCTATTAGAACGCCATCTCTATACTCATCAACCATAACCCCTACAACAAATTGACCAACCATTACTGGAGAACCAGAAATAAAACCAGTATTTGGATCAATTGACAAACCAGGCCCTCCAAAAGGATCTAATGGAGTATTTACATTATAACCAGTAACCCAACTAACGGTACTACTTTGAAAATTATTAGGAGGCGTAGCAGCAGAATAAGTAATTCCAGTCCCACTAAAACCATCATATGGCGTATAAAATGAATAAACTAATGAATCTCCATCTAAATCTGAAGCTGCAAAATCAAGACTTAAATCTGTATTATTACAAACAAAAACGGGAGGGAAGTTAGAAATTATAGGACTTGAATTAGTTAATATTAAATTATTATCAGGGATATAGGCATAAAACGTTTCTTCTGCACTTAAAGGATCAGTAATATTATCAATACTTCCGTTTCTACAACAAATTTGATAATACAAATGGTAACCACCAGCATTTGGAGGTAAATTAACAATTGAAGAATAAATAGCCTGCTCAACACAAATACCAGGATCAAAAGCACAGGTATCGATTGGAGGGTTCAACGTATCTCTACCTAATATAGGCAAACTAAAAGTAGTGAAACCTGTACCATCACCGTTATCTACAGTCACATCTGAGGTTGATGGGAAATTAACACTGGCTGGGTCACAATCTCTATAAAGTTTTACTGTTAACTTATAAGATGCTCCTCCTAAATGTTCATACTGTATTTCACCTCCAACAATATGTGTGGCATTTGAAGAGAAAGTTAATAACAATACGACTATACTAAGTAATAATTTTTTCATAACTATTTTTAATAGTGAAAATTGAGATAAATCAAATTCAATTGACGAATCTACAATAATAAATTGAATTTGTAAAACATTTTTATTTTTTAATCATTAAATTAATATTGCTGATAGACAAGATGTTGTGGTTAAACTAAAATTATGTACATTTGGAGATTGTATTTTATATTTAAATGAAAAAAATGATAAATAAAACTAGTCTACTAATTACACTATTACTCACAACCCTAATGAGTACAGCACAAATAAATGTGCAGTGGGAATCTAGATTTGATGGGACAGGAAATGGTATTGATAATGTTGTTGATTTTGAATTGGATGCAACTGGAAATACATTTGTAACAGGTACATCATTTAATGGGACGGATTTTGATATTGTAACTATTAAATACGATAATAGTGGTACTGAAATTTGGACAAATACTTATGGAGGAACTGGCCTTGATGAAGCAAGAGCTTTAGCAGTTGACAACAATGGAGATGTTATTGTTACTGGTGCCAGATTTATTTCTGGTGGTGATTGGGATATATTTGTCCTAAAAATAGCAGGAACAACTGGTGTTCAAGATTGGAATCAAATTTACGGTGGATCAACTATGTACGATATAGGAAATGACGTTGCTATCAATACTTCAAATGAAATTTACATTGCGGGTAACTATAACCTTACTCCTACTGATTTAGATTATATTGTTATTAAATATTCAGCGACTGGAACAGAATTAGCTGTAACGTCAACAGGTGGAAGTTTAGCTGATGAAGGTCTTTTTATTGCATTAGATGCTAGCTCAAACGTTTACCTTGGTGGAACTCGTGAGTACGCAAGTACAGCAACCTATTATGATTTTAGGATTATGAAATTCACCTCTGATTTAAGTACAATCACTTGGACTACATACGGGGATTCAGGGTTTAATAATATTGACACGCCAAATGCAATGACTTTAGATGCCAGTGGAAATATTTATATTGGAGGACAAGGTTTTGTGAGTACAACTGAACAAGATGACTATTTAGTAATGAAGTTAAACAATTCTGGAGTTATTCAATGGCAAAAGATGTATGGTGGTAATGACGGAACCACTGATAAGATAAATGCCCTTGTAGTTGATGAAGCAACTGGGGATTTATTTGTAACTGGTAAAAGTAAATCAACTGCAACAGCTGAAGATTATTATACAATTGCTTATGATGCAGCTGGTAACGAATTATGGGCTGATAGATATTCAACACCAGGACTTGGTTTGGATGAAGCTACTGATATTAAAATTTCTGCGTCAAATGGTTTATATGTAACAGGTTATAGTAATTTAGCTGGTTCAAATAATGATTATTACACCATTAAGTATGATTTAGCAGGGAATGAACAATGGGCTACTCGTTTTGATGGTCCTGCAGGGAATAGTGATAAAGCTTTAAAAATGAGAATTGATGGAGGTGATAATATTTACATTTCTGGAACTAGTCATGGAGGAGCATCAACTAATTTAGATTATAGTACAATTAAATATTGTCAATTAGAAACAACTGCACCTGCAGATGTTGCGATTTGTGTTGGTCAATCTACCAACTTGGTTGCCACTTCAGTAGGTTCTTTAGGTAGTAATTTTCAATGGAGCGTAGTATCTGGTGAGGCAATAACAGTTGCTAATTTTTCATGTACAGCATGTTCTAATCCTACAGCTTCTCCATCCATAACAACGACTTACACTGTTAGTAGCGAAAGTGCTTCAGGATGTATTGACTATGATACCGTTATTGTAACTGTTAACTCAATACCTACTCCTAGTATTTACAATGATTCACCTCTTGCATTTTGTACTGGAGGTTCAGTTGAATTATATACAGACACTTATGTGTCATACACATGGAACACACCATCTGTTGATAGTTTTACTGTAGTAAGTACACCAGGTATTTATACGGTCACAATTACAGACGGTAATGGATGTCAAAACTCTGCAAATACAACTGTTTCCAATTATGCTTTACCTGCTATTTCAGCTGGTATGGCTCAAACAATTTGTCCAGAAAACACTGCTCAATTACTAGCAACCGGTGCTATAAGTTATGTTTGGGATGTTGACCCTACTCTTTCTCAACTCCTTATTGATAACCCTGTAGCCAATCCTGCTAGTGCAACGACTTATACAGTTACTGGAACAGATGGTAATAATTGTACAAATACGAGTACGGTTACAATTTCATTACACTCTTCTCCAATAATTGAAGCTGGTTTACCAACTACTATTTGCGTGAATGATTCTACTCAATTAGTAGCAACAGGTGCATCAACATATCTTTGGGATGCAGCTTCAACAATGCCAATTCAAAACATTGAGAATCCTTGGGTTTATCCAACTTCTCAAACAAAATATATTGTAACTGGAACTGATGTTAATAACTGTACAGCGAGAGATTCAGTTACTATTTCAACTAATAACCTTCCTTTTATAAGTGCTGGTGTTGACCAAACTATTTGCGAAGGAGATTCTGCACACATATTTGCAACTGGGGTACTTACTTATGCTTGGCAAGCTGACCCATCACTTTCGGATTTAAATTCTTCTAACCCATGGGCTACAGCACCTATCCAAACCTCTTATATTGTAGAAGGTGAAGATATTAATGGATGTAAAAACACAGATACTGTAATTGTATTTGTTAATCTATCACCAGCTGTGTCTGCTGGAGTTGACACTTCAGTTTGTATTGGTAATTCAATAAATTTATTAGCTAGTGGAGCAGTAAGTTATTTATGGACCGCTTCACCTACATTATCTCCAGTTAATGTTGCTAACCCATCTGTCAACCCAACAACTGTTACAACGTATACTGTTCAAGGGACTGATATAAATGGTTGTAACGCTACAAATGATGTAGAAGTGAGTATTAATGCATTACCAATAGTATCGGCAGGAATTGATGCTGCGATCTGTGAAAACGATTCAATACAATTAAATGCAAGTGGAGCTGATTCATATGTTTGGACATTTAACCCAACATTAGCTTCATTAATTGGTAATAATCCTTGGGCCGAACCAATAACAACAACGACTTATACAGTTCAAGGTACTGATCTGAATGGATGTAATGGAACAGGAACAGTTACAATTAGTGTAAATCCAATTCCATTAGCACCTTCAGTTACTCAAGACAGTATTTTTGTTATTTCTGATAGTACTGATGGAAATCAATGGTATATGGATGATGTAATTTTAGCTACAGAAACTAATGATACTTTAGACTATACTCAATATGGTAATGGTGAATACACTATTATATATACAGATGCTAATGGATGTAGTTCTTCTTCTGATGCGATTAATGCTACAATTGAAATTGTTAATGTAGGTATTGAAGAAGAAGCTAATGAATTAAAATTAAACATCTACCCTAACCCTACAGTTGAATTAATTAATATTGAGTCTACCGAACTAATAGATGAAATAGTAATCACAGATTTAAACGGAAAAATTGTTTATTTAGAGTCTAACATACAACAATCGCTAATCCAAGTTAATCTTTCAGAATTGACAAATGGCGTTTACTTGATTAGAATTAATTCAGGTGAAAATTATAATCTAAAAAAGATTATTAAACAATAATACAAAACACATATTTATAAAAGAGCCTATCAAATTAATGATAGGCTCTTTTTGTTTACAACAAATTAAATAAACTGGTGGTTCAAAACGAATGTCTAAAGCTAGACTATTTAAACTAAAAAAGGAACAGTTTCGAAACGGTTATAAATCCATAAACCTACTTCAACAACAAGCTATAATGGTTACGTACAAAAGTCAATTAAAATATATTATATTTGTTAGACAGATAACGAGAGAAATAAAAACAACTTTTAAGGTAAAAGTTGTTCTTAGCGATATGTTATGGGTACATTAATTAAATACAAAATAATGAAGACTTACTTGATATTACTTTTTTCGTTGCTGTTTGTATTATCATGTACAAATGAAGCTGATATTAATAATAACTCATTCATATTTCCAACAATTGATATTAATTACAAAAAATTTTATAAAGACAAGGATAGCTTAACTGTTATTAATGTTGATTCATTACAGGAACAGTTTTCAGGATATGTTTTTGGCAAATATCCAAAACAAAAGACAGAAATTCAAATAGAAGAATTTAATTCAAATCACTTGGAAGAAATAAAAATCCTTGTAGATTATGACACTATTCAGTCTGACGGATTGCAAATAAAAATAGATACTAATCAAATTGTTATAGATCCTTTTTATTATAATTTATTCGGAAATAAAACCTCCTTTTTACCTGTTGCAATAATAAACGAAACAAGTGAAGCAAAGGCAATATCTACTATCACAAATAGGATATTATTGATACAAGAAATATATTATGAGCCCTATAATAACTGGCTAGCCATAAACCAACCTCAAATATTTGGAATGTGTGGTCAAGATTACTCTTCTATCATTTTAAATCCTGAGGAGTATATTATTGTTAACGCTCCAATTTATGATGGTAACCAATTAATAAAAATGAGAATTAAAATAAAAATTGGTGGAAACGTATTTATATCCAACACTTATAAGAGTCGAATTAACTTATCCCAAATACTTTTAACACATGAATTAAAAAAATTATTAACTAGATATTCAAGACAAGGTAGTATGGGGGAAAGTTTTGCTGATTTCTTACCCTTTTTAAAACAAGAATAATTTAAAAACAAAACATTAACTTTAGACTATGTTCAAAATTGGATATTAGTGCTTTAACTACCCATATTAAACATTAACACCTATAAAAAATGAAGTATATTATCCTTTATATTTTGATTATCTCAGGATATCAGTCATTAGCTCAAAAAACAAACGTAGCACTTGAAAGTGAAATTTCAGCATTAAAAAACGACCAAGAGATAAGAGCGTATTGGACTAAAATACATAAGGATGATCAATCTGTGAGGGGAAAAATAACTGATGAGCAACGTGACACAGATAGGGAGAATATAAAAAAAATGGTTTTACTATTTAAGTTTCACGGTTATCCTTCAGGTTTCTCTTATGGTGACAAACCAAGTTCTTCAAATCAAAATAATTTTACGCCAAGTATCATATTAATCCATAATAAGGTTCAAACAGTCAATGAATTAATTTTCCCTATTTTAAAGCAAGCTTATTTAGAAGGGAAAGCTAATGAGTTTTGGTATATCCATAATCTTAGGGGAATGACTAGATCTAGGTACGGGAGAGATTTTTACACAAAGACCAAGGAAAACATCCCCCTATTCTATGAAAAACTATCTCCTTTCATTAAAGATACTATTTGCTATGATTTAGAAAAAATAGATGCCCTTTTTAAAGAATATGACTTAAAATTAAGTGAGATTTTAAATTCCAAATTGATTTTCAGTAAAAAAAAGAAAAGAATTAGACACAATATGTATAAAACTGAAGAAGGAAGAATATATTGGCAAAAAGTATATTCTGATGGTTCATTTAATTTTCCACAAGAAATTTATTTAGATAAGGAAAATCATTGTTTTAAATATCTGCTACTAGATGAAGAGATTAAGAATGATGTCATAGTAAAAAGTATAGATTCAATTCAAACGGATGAATAAAACAGTTACTTACATAAGTTGAAGTAATATTAATCAATATCGTTGGCAATTCATTTCTTTGCCCCATCATGAGTACATAAAAATGTTACTTTTCTAATATTTTAATCTCTACTCTCCTATTCATTTGTCTTGTCCATTCATCTATCTCCTCTACTAAAGGTTGACTAGGTCCAAAACCTTTGTAAGACAATCTATTGGGATGGATACCCTGTTCGACTAAATAGTTGTAAATGTTAATGGCTCTATTTAAAGACAATAGTTTTGTGTCTGTATCCACATCATACCCATCCCTACCGTCTCTAGAACAGCAAATATGCCCTTGTATTTCAATTTTTAGTGTAGGGTTGGCTTGAAGTATATCAAGTAATTCATATAGCTTTGATTCTGAACTGCGTAATAAAATATGTCTTCCTGGAATAAAATTCAAACCTTTTATCGCAATGGTTTCACCAACTTCTAATTGATTTATATCAGTTGATAATGATTTAACTTCCACGTTTTGTGTATCAGCTTCTATAATCACATCTTCCTCTCTTTCAATACTTTCTACTTTTTCCTTTTCAATTTTGGCCTGAACAGGAGTCTTTAAAATGTGTTGAGTTGAACTTGAAATTTCAACAGCTCTATTTTTGTATAATTGGGTGTATTCATTTCGTTCTCCTTTCCCTTCGCTTTTAACAATGTTTTCAGCTAAAACACCTTTAGAAATTAAATATAACTCTACTGAATGACTTCTTTTTTGAGATAACTTAAGATTATAGGAGCTATCCCCTATTATATCTGCATAACCCGTTAGTTCAATTTCAGACGTTTCATTAAATAGCACTAATTCACTATTAATGGATTGTTTTGATTTTTCAGATAATTCATAGGAGTCAAAATCAAAATAGATCACTGTCAAAGCGCGACCAGTTTGATTATAGCCAATTAGGTTTATGAATAAAATAGACACTACTAAAAGATTTTTCATATTAGTATAAGTTATGATGTTGAATTGGTAACATATTTTTTTTGTAACATATAATAAAAACTACCACCTAAAACATACATTACTACATCCATCCAATCTCCGGTAGTATGCATAAAATAAGAAGGCCCTATATATTCAAATACAATACTAGAGAATACTGTCATTCCTATAATCATTCCCCAACTTAATATGAAATAAGGTAATCTCTTTATCCACCTGATAGTTGCTAAACAAATTGTTAAGGCAATTGGCATATATAAAAAATCGTTTAAATGATTTTTAAGAAAAACATAAAAATAGGAAGTGGTATCAAATGGAAATTCAATAAATTTATTGATCAAATAAAGAATACATAATCCAATAAATATAGGATTTAGGAGTAACTTCATTACGCCTGTGACATTAATGTTAACCAAGCTAAAAATGCACCTACACTTGCAAAAATAAAATATATTGAATACAATATATAATAAATTCCTTTAAGAATAAGATTCGGGTGATTTTTCCAATTCTCTACAAATATATCAAACTTAGATTTGGGTTTGTTTCTAATTTTTTCAGCTTGAATTTCGGCTTCTAATTTCGCCTCCTCTTCCATTGAAATAACAGCATTGCAATTTGAGCAATAATCAGCATCTATATTCCAGGTATTGCACGATTTACATTTAATTTCAACCATATTTTACAAATATAAAAAATTAGTCTTTTAGTAATTCAAATACCTTACTATTTTAAATTCAAACCTGAACTAGTACTATTTCTTCCTTTGAAATTCGTTCAACTTAGTGGTAATGGTAAACATATTTGAAATGCCAGATGCTGAATAGAATGAAATGCCGTAATCAAATCGAAACTTCTTTATTTTGAACCCAACTCCACCAGAAAAACCAGAAATGTTCATTCTTTTTTCAACACCTAATGCCAATCTACGATTAACATTATAACCTAAACGAATTGAAAAGTTTTTAGACGGTAAAATTTCCACTCCAAAATTAACATGTCTAAACATCTTCTCTACAAATCCTGCAGATGGAACAGGAATAGTATCTCCAGTCAAAGCATCATATGTTTCCACCGCACCAGGAATATTGTATGATAAGTCCCATTTGGTTAAATCGTGAGCCATTAAGCTCAGTTTAAACGGGGCATGATGAAATTTATAAGAGATGCCAGCTAATAATTCTGTTGGCATTGGCTCATGATTACCTGTTGTATAGCCTTTAATTTGATACCCAATATTTCTAGCAATCACAACAGCGGTAATATTAGATTTTGGATCATGAAATTGAGTAGAAATGTCAGCACCAATTCCAAACGAACCATAAGATTCTAAATGAGAAAAAATTAAATTAAAATTTCCACCAATAGAGAAATAATCATTTAGTTTTTTAGCATATCCAACTCCTAAGGCATAATCGCCCGCTGTAAATGTACCTTGTTGAATACCAAATTCATCATATTTAGGAATAGATCCATAAGTAACATATCTCAAATGCCCTGTGAACATACCAAGTTTGTTAAAATTCTTTCCATAAACAATTTGACCATAATTAATTCCACTTGGGAAAATGGCGTGATTCAAACTCAAATTGTTATCCATTTTAGCTGAAATAGAAGCTGGATTTGCTACTGACAAGTTAACGTCATCATCAGCTCCTAATGCGAAATCACCACCCAATGCCATTGAGCGACTATTAAAATCTAAATCTAAAAATTGATATGTATTTTGTCCACCTATTTGAGACATACCTACAAAACTTATAAAAAAACTACCAAAAAGAATTATATTTTTCATACTAGATTATCAAACGAATCAATTTCACCTTTATTGCTTTCTATTTTGTTATTATTGAATACAAATATACCCAATCTGAAACAAATAATTATAATTCAAATTAGTATTTGAAAATTGAATATCTATTATTTAAGTAAATATATTATCAAATTGAAGTCTCTCGCATAAAAAACTATGTCATACAAGCCATTTTATATGACTATTTTCTATTTCTTTTGTATCTTTATACCATCAAATAAAAAATTATATACTTTTTACTTTTATAGTAGAAGGTTTCACACAAAAACAATATAAATTATGTCAGTAATAGTTGATTTAAAACATACATCTTGGGTTGATGTTGATTCAAATTCAGATTTTCCTATTCAAAACTTACCGTTTGGGATTTTTAAAACGGATTCATTAACTTCTAGAGTTGGTGTTGCTATTGGTTCTAAAATTGTTGATTTAAAAGCGCTTTCTGTTTTAGGTTATTTAAATAACTTACCGTTTAAATCATCTGATTTCGAATCAGAGTTTTTGAACACTATGATGGGTAAAGGTAAAAAGGCAACTAGTGAATTAAGATTAAGAATTTATAAGTTATTACTATCTGATTTTGACGATTTAAGAGATCATGCTGAGCATGTCGCTCAAATTTTAGTAGATCAAAGTGATGCGACTATGACTTTACCTATTAAAGTTGGAGATTATACTGATTTTTACTCAAGTGAACAACATGCATATAATGTAGGTTGCTTATTCAGAGACCCAGATAATGCATTAATGCCAAACTGGAAACATATCCCTGTTGGATACCATGGTCGTTCTTCATCAATAATTGCGTCAGGTCAACCCATTCACAGACCAAAAGGTCAAATGAAGCCACCCACTGCTGAAGTTCCTGTTTTTGGTGCCTCTAAATTATTAGATTTTGAATTAGAAACTATCTTTTATACTTTCCAAGGAAAGCCTCTAGGAGACACTATTTCTACTGAAGAAGCAGATAATTACATTTTCGGAATGTCATTATTTAATGATTGGAGTGCAAGAGATATTCAAGGTTGGGAATATGTGCCACTAGGACCATTTTTAGGGAAAAGTTTCGCTTCTTGTGTTTCTCCTTGGATTG
>Ga0209291_1001694_pt1 | contig 19190 bp, 20 predicted proteins | sample GOMGulsemesocosm_FD_184633 | JGI IMG/M metagenome (GOLD analysis project Ga0209291, IMG submission 184633) | Methane-oxidizing microbial communities from mesocosms in the Gulf of Mexico - GOM9B Gulf of Mexico (SPAdes) (version 2) | ecosystem: Environmental > Aquatic > Marine > Cold seeps...
TAGGATTTTAAATGTTTTGATTGCTTTGTTGTCTTTTGTTACGCTTAATAAATAAGTAGCATCAGGATATCTAGACATATGGATGGAAGTGTCTTCAGATTCTATTTTACCATTTGTAAGAATTCTACCGTAATGGTCATACAACTGGTAGGATAATCCAGAAGTTTCAGTGTTCCCAATAGACAAGTGTATCAATTCAGTAGTTGGATTTGGATATACTTTAGCATACAAGTTAATTTCATGTTCTTCAACACCTAATAATACTTGTATTTCAATAGGTTGTTGTACTCCTTGAGCAACAGAACCCGCTGTGTTGGTACTGGTAATGTAAAATGCCTGACCGACAGAATAGGAAACTGTTCCTCCCACACCTGTTGCGTTCGTCCCAGAACTAACAGTGTTCTTTTGGGCATTTGCTGCGAGCATTCCTATACTAAACAGGAAGGCTACGTAGTACCTTTTTCTTTTGTTCTTCATAATTTTAGTTTGTTATAGTATGAAGAACAAATGTACTTATTGGGTTTAGGTTAAAAATGCGCTAATCAACCTGTTTTCTATATTATTAAAAATATGGAGAGTAAATTTGTGTTTTCAAATTTCAAGGCTAGGAAAAAATAAATTATTTTTAATAGCAAAAACAACTAATCCTACTACATTTTTAGATTCAGTTTTAAGTAGTAAATTGTTTCTGTGTCCATCTACAGTTCTTGGGCTTATATGTAATGTTTCTCCTATTTCTGTAGCACTTTTTTGCTTGCAAATTAATGTTAATACCTCTTTTTCACGACTAGATAAATAATCATTATCAAAAAAAGATTTATTAACTTTATTATTATTGTAAACAAAACTAATAATGGTTTCATCATAATAGAATCCATTTTCAAGAACCTTGTTAATAGTAGTGAATATTTCTGTTGGGGTAGTACTTTTAGGAAGATAACCAACAGCTCCAACCTCTAACATGTTAGCTATAAAAGTTTTAGAGTTATAATTAGATAATGCAATTATTTTAAGTTCGGGATATTGAGTCATTAATAGTTTGGTAGTTTCAATACCATTTAAATTTGGCATTTTTATATCCATTAATACAATATCAGGAAGTTTTTGGCTATTATTTATAAAATCAACGAATGCTTGACCATCACTGAATTCTTCAATAACTTCAAAATAAGACTCTAAATTGATTAATGCTTTTATCCCTTCACGAATCAAAAACTCATCCTCAACAAGTACTATCGTAACTTTATTCATGAAATGTAAAATTAAATTTAAACCCCTTATTAATTTCTGAAATTAAATTAAATGTTCCATTAATATTTTGAATTCTATTTTCAATATTTGAAAATCCTAAACCTTTTGTTTTATCTAACTGTAAACTATCAAAACCAACACCATTATCTGAATAAACACAAGTACTGATTGAGTTCTTAGACAAAAAAATAATATCTATTGCTGTTGCTTTTCCATGTTTAATAGAATTATTAATTAACTCCTGAATAATTCTAAATATTTGTAAATGTATATTAGTTACTTCTTTACTAAAAACTAATTCAAAATTTAGCTGAATATTAACAACCTTAGTGTTATTAAAATCTAAAACGAGTTCTTTTAAAGCATCCATTAAACCAAACTTTTCTAAAACTGGTGGATGTAAATGGTGTGCAATTTGCCTAGAAGACTCAATTGTTTTACTATTAATATCGATAGTATTATTAATAATATTTTCTTTATTAATATTTTCCGTTTTTTTGGATTTTAATAAATGTAAATTTAAAGAAATAGCAATAAGCTTGGAACTAATATCGTCATGTAAATCTCTTGCAATTCTTCTACGTTCGGTTTCTTGAGCTAAAATTATTTTTTGAAGTGTTTCGGTTTGATACTGAATTTTTAAATCCTTTTTTTCAAGTTCTTTAGAATGAATCTTATTTCTAGATTTTATTACAAAAATTACAATTATGATACATAATAATGTTAAGAAAATTATTATAGCGGTTATTGTGAAAAGTATTTGACTATTGTTTAACATCGCTATTAGTAATGTTTAAAAACTTCCATTCTTTATAAATAAGAATCTGGTAAAGTATAAAAAAACCAGAGTTAAATACCCAAATATCGATGTACGGTTCTTCAATAAATACCAATTCGATATTTCCAGTTAAAAAAATTAAACAGCTAGTTAGCATATAAGTAGATACTCCAATTGTGAAATAAAAATAAGATTTAGCTTCACCAAGACTTTGATAAAGATGAACTAAAGTAAAACCAATGGTAACAAATGAAATGTAAGCTATTTCAAATAAATTAAATTCCCAAAATAAGTTACTATCATTTATATAACACAAGCTGTTAATTATAAGAAAAATAACAAATAAGCTTATAATAATTTTTTTTAAAAGTTTTGTTTTTAATAATTGATAAAAAAATAGACTTAAAATTAAGTATTGAATATTAAAAGCAAAGTGAGAAACAAAAATATTTGAATTAGGTTGTAAATAGCCTAAAATATTACATATTAACTCTATCAAAAAATAGACAATCAAATATAAAACTAAAGACATATATAGCTTATTAGTCTTAAAATATTTTTTAGTAGTTAAAAAGCAAATCACATTAGCGAATAACAATATCAAACCAAAAGTACTAAAAGAAAATGCTAATAAAAAAGGATCGTCCATTTGAACAAAATTAAATTAATAAATTGTTAAAACAATAAGGTTTGCTACTTAGGCTAGTAAAAATATTTGTAGCAGTTGCTATAATATTTATTATAGCAGCTTCAGCGATATATAAATCATTGCAATTCCTCCCCAAGGTTCATTTAATTCAGGAATAACATCTGTAGCCTGAGCTTTTATTGCTGTTAAACTAAAAAACAAAAATACTATTAATATGTAAATTTGTTTCATAATTTTAAGTTTGCGTAATTAGTTTTTAAGCAAACTACTACTTCAAACTTTTATTAAGAAAAAAATGTTGTGAATCAACTTATTTTGTTGTGGATGCACCTTTTTTGTTGTGAGTGATCACCTTATCAATTCAAAAAAAGCTTTTTGATAACTTTTTGACAGGGGAACGGGGATATTTGTTATATAAATTAGTTTTGAATTCCAACTAGTTATTTGTTCCTTATTAATAATATATGACCTATGAACTTTAATGAAATTATTTTGTGGCAAGATTTTTATTATTTGTTTTAAAGACATTCTTTCTGTATGCTTAGCATCTTTAGTATAAATTTCTATATACACATTATCTGCTTTTATGTATAAAATATCTTTTGAGCTTATTTTTATAAATCTCTTGTTAATTCTAATTTGTATAAATGTCTCGCCTTCTTTTTTAACTTCAGTACTTGTCTCTTTTGAAAACTGTTTTACATTTGCTAAGCATATTTCAATAGAGGAAAATAGGTCTGTTTTATTAAAAGGCTTTATAACATATCCTCCAGGGTTAGTTAAGGTAGCCTTTTTGATAACTCCTTTATTGGTGTATGAGGTCAGATAAATAAATGGAATTTGAAAATGATCTTTTAATTGTTGCCCCAAATCAATTCCTTCGGTGCCATTATATAAGTTTATATCTAATAAAGCAATGTCTACCTTATTGTTAGCAATAATATTCAAAGCTTCAGCTACATTTCTAGCTTTTCCAACAACAATATAACCAAGCTCTATAAGCATAGATTCAGCCATATGTGCAATAAGCACTTCATTTTCTACAATAAGAATATTTATTTGCTCCGACATTAAAAAAAAACCAAAAACTACCATTTTTTAGGTTTTACCTAAAAAATAAAGGTAAATGTAGAGAAATTATTGTGATTGTAAGTCATTTCTGCCTCAATTTGCTGAGCAAGCATTTTAACTAGGTTTAACCCTGTAGAATTATGTATATTATTTTCCCAACCTTGCTGTAAACCTATTCCGTTATCGTACACTTTTAATTCGTACTTTCCGTTATTATTTAATTGTAAACTAACTCCAATAATCCCTTCTTTTAGATGGTTAAATGCATATTTATATGAGTTTGTTATCAGTTCGTTTATTATTAATGCCAAATAAACAGATTTTGATACCTCTATATTTATGTCCTCACAATGAACCGCTGTTTTAATAATTTTATTCTTTGAAGCAACAGAACTTTCAATGGATTGAATTAAATCTCCAATATACTCTTTAAAACTTATTTTAGTATGATTATCATATTGATGTAATTTTTCATGAATTATTGCTATGGCTTTAATCCTATTCACCCCATCTTGTAATGCTATTTTGGCTTCAGGGTTCTCAATTTGTTCTCTTTGAAAATACAATAGGCTAGTTAAGATGGTAAGGTTATTTTTTACTCGATGATTTACTTCTTCTAAAAGCATTCCAATTTCTTCCTTTTGGCCTTCAATAATTTTATTTCTGCTTTTGAGCCTTTCTTTTTCATGTTCAATAACAGTCGTTTTTTCAGTTACTGCATTTTCAAGCTCCATTTGTCTTTTTAATAATCTACTTGTTCTCCATTTATAAACGACAAAGAAACTCGTTAACATTAAAACAAAAATCAATATTTTAAACCATATTGTTTCCCACCAAAAAGGATTGAAGTTAACAATTATTTTAGGTGATACTACCTCTCCATTTGTTCCAACTACTTTTATATATAAATGATATTTTCCGGAAGGTATATTTTTTAATTTTAGCTTGGTTTTTCGCTCTTGACTTATCCATTGATGTATGGAGTCATTCGTTTTTGTTAATGCGTATTTAAAATGAATTTTATCTTCATAACCCCAGTCTAAAGCAGTATAGGTAATACTTAATTCATCTTCAGGTAATACTCGTATTGTATTGTCTTTTATTTTTAATTTATACTCATTACCATTAGTTTTGTAGCTCTTTAAAATAAGTTTAGGTTCTTCGAGTTTTTTTCTTTCTTTTTTAGGGTCAAAACGAATAATATTTTTTCCTGTTCCCCATATAATAGAACCATCATCATATTTATGAACTGCAGGGGTAAGACTAGTCAAAAAGGCACCAAAATCTTCACCAAAATTCCGTACGCTATACTTTTGTTCATCATTAAAATTTAATAATGAAATTCCTTTATCTGTTCCTATCCAATACCTTCCATCATCTCCTTGTATAAAAGAACTGATGTTTTTGGAAATAACACCTTGTTCTTGCTGTATATTAAATAACTTATTACCTTTTAATACATAAGCTCCTTCGGTGGCTGTTCCAATCCAAATATGTCCTTTTTTATCTTCATAAAAACAAGTTATTTTATTGTCTTTTAAGGCTTCAATTGTTGCTATAACATTATTCTTAATGACATTAACACCATTATTATCTGTACCTATCCATACCCTGCCTTTAGAATCTGTAAATAATTTATTAGTTTTATTTCCAGCTAAACCATTAGATGTATTAATTAAATAAAAATTAGTGCCATTATATTTTACCAGACCATGATCTCTAGAGGTAAACCATATATTTTCATTTAAATCTTTTTCTGCTGAAAACAATACGTTTCCTTGTCCTAATTCTGGGAAATAATGAAAAACAAACTCATTTTTAGAAAAATTCAAACAACCTAAACCATATGTTGCACCCCATATATCCCCATTTTCCTTAAATGCTAGATCCCAAATATAATACGCACGCGGATTTTCATTATCAGGCTCATTATAATACCCCTCTAATTTTCCTCCTTTAGTCTGCTTTATAAGTTTACCTCCGTTGGAACAAAACCAAATACTATCTTTTTTATCTGTAACAATATTAGGTATATAGCCAAACGAATGATTTGATACTGAAAACAAATTTTCATTAATTCTACTAATACCTTCAAACAAATCGGATGCCCAAATATTATTTTTATCATCTATAAAAACCTGAAAAGCATGTCTGCCGGTAAGCCCTTCACTTTTAGTATAATGATCTAGTTCTCCGTTGTTTAAATTAAAAACACCTCTCCCATAAATATTAAACCAATATCCTTGATCATTTTTATTTATGGAATAAATATTGTCGTATTTAGGATTAAAAAAATCATGCTTCCAAATGGAGTCATTTTTAAACTGCATTAAGCCTCCTTCAAATAAACCTATCCAAATTCCTTGGTCATCTTCATAACAATCATAAAGAGTTCTTCTAGGCAACCCTTTTTTTGGCTTATAATGCAATATTTTTTTATCATCAAACTTGATAAATCCTTTATGTTCATCTAAACCAACCCAATAATTCTCTTTTCTATCATGGTATACCCCTTTAACTATATTGCTAGGAAGTCCATTTTTGGTATTATAAACAGAGAAATAATTATTTTCTAATTTAATTAAACCGTATTTTTCTGTTCCAAACCAAATTGCTCCATTTCTATCTTGGGTTAATTCATTTATATTGGGTGATTCTATGTGTGGAAGATTAATTAAAAATAATTCTTCGCCTTTAATATAGCATAAGCCAGAGTCAGTCCCTACCCATAATTTACCTTCTGAATCTAATAATAATTTATTAATAGCACTTGAAGGTAATAATGATTTTCTGTCATAAATTTCATAATGAAAACCATCATATTTACACAGTCCATTTTCTAGAGAGCCTATCCACATAAATCCCTCTTCATCTTGTTCAAAACATTGTGTAGAATTAGTAAAAAAGCCATGTGCTAAATCTTGGTAAACAATGTTTCTAGTAGCAATATCTTTAAAGATAAAAGGAGAAGATTTTAAAGTTTCACTTGATATAAGCGGTTTAACCACAAGATTAAATTTTCTTTTATTTGGTTTATCGAAATTTTTAAAATATATAGTATCTGGAATTATGTTAATTAATGTTTTTTTAAAACTATTTTGAGGAACATTTGGGATGACTTCTTTTATTGTTCTCGATTTATTAATTTTTGCTTTTAACTGCTTAGGTACTCCTACAATAGGTTTCCATAGCAATTCACCACTAATTGGATTTTGTAGGGTATATTTTTTTTGTCCCAATACATTAGTAGTGAAAATCAGTAATAAAACAAGTATGTAAAAACTACGAAACATTATATAATAATACAATGGTATTACTAAATTGTTTAATTCTAAAATTTATATGTAGTTATCTTTAATTTGTTGTGAATAGGATCATTATAAGTTTTAATTAAAAATAAATATGAATTAAAATAGAAAAAGAACAGTTGTTAATATAAATGCTCTTTTAGTATAGTAAATATTGAACTTGTCAAAATAGTTATAGTGAATAAAAACTTCGACAAGCTCAGTATGATAATAATACCAATTAAATTTCAAGGTGCTCATACGTAAATTGAATTATTTTAGATTTAGTTGAGTTTAAAAATATAAGCATATCCTTAGTTATGGTTATATTTTAAAGCGATAAATAGATTTAAAAGAAACAATTTAATTGTGCATTTTGGACTTTAATTGGTATAAGAACATTATTTTGAACGTTCTTCTAAAACAGTTTCAATATCCTCTAGTGTATATCCTTTTGTTTTTAGTAGGATGAGGTAATGATACATTAAATCAGCTGCTTCATTTTTGAATAAATTAGCATCATTGTCCTTTGCTTCAATAACGAGTTCCACAGCTTCTTCTCCAACTTTTTGAGCTACTTTATTAATACCTCTTTTGTGTAATTGATTGGTGTAAGAGCTTTCATCATTGTCATTTATTCGTTGAGAAATTGTTTGTTCCAATTCATATAAAAAACCCCTTGAGGTTTTTGTTCCAAAACAAGTAGTTGTTCCTTTATGACAGGTTGGTCCAGTAGGTTTGGCTTTGATTAATATGGTATCATTGTCACAGTCTACTTCAATTTTTTTTACAAACAAGAAGTTACCAGATTCTTCTCCTTTAGTCCATAAACGGTTTTTGCTTCTGCTGTAAAATGTAACTTTATTTTCTTTTTTTGTTTTTTGAAAAGCTTCCTCATTCATGTATCCTAACATTAGTACTTGTAATGTGATATTGTTTTGAACTATTACTGGTATTAAGCCATTCCCTTTTTTGAAATCTATAATCATGATATTATGTTGTTTTATTTTCTGTAATTCTCACTGGGATTTTTTTATTTTGTAAATAGTCTTTAAGTTTAGGAATAGGGATTTCACTGTAGTGAAATATACTAGCAGCTAAACCGGCACTTACTTCAGTATTAGTAAATAAATCAAAAAAATGTGCTTTAGTTCCTGCCCCACCGGAAGCAATAACAGGGATGTTGATGGACTTACTAACTTCATAGGTAATGTCTATGGCAAACCCTGCCTTTGTACCATCATTATTCATTGAGGTTAATAATATTTCTCCTGCTCCTAATTCAGTAGCTTTTCTTGCCCACTCAATAGCTTTTAATGGTGTACTGGTTCTTCCTCCGTGTACAAAAACCATCCATTCATCATCCACAAATTTTGTGTCAATAGCAACAACTACGCACTGACTCCCGTACTGATTTGCAATTTCAGAAATTAATTCAGGGTTCTTAACCGCCGAGGAGTTTATACTAATTTTATCGGCTCCTGCTTTAATTATTTTTTCAACATCGGTTATGGAGTTAATTCCACCACCTACAGTAAATGGAATATTAATTTCTTCAGCAATTTTCTGTACTAAATCAACCAAAGTTTTTCTATTTTCTACAGTTGCAGTAATATCTAAAAACACCAATTCATCTGCACCTTCTGCTACATATCTTTTTGCTAGTTCAATAGGGTCTCCAGCATCTTGGATGTCGACAAAATTGATCCCTTTTACTGTCCGTCCATCTTTGATGTCTAAACACGGAATGATTCTTTTTTTTAACATGGTATTAAAATTATAAGATTAAAGACAGTTCTTTTAAGGTTATGTTTCCTTCATAAATGGCTTTTCCTAAAATTGTCCCTTCGCAACCAATTTCTTTTAAAGAAACTAAATCGTCTATATTAGAAACACCGCCACTGGCAATTAAATTTATTTTTGTAGCTCCCAAAATCTCTTGGTATAATTTATTAGAGGCTCCTTGAAGCATTCCGTCTTTTGAAATATCTGTACAAATTACATTAATAATCCCTTTTTCTTCATAATTTTTAATGAAGTTCAATACATCCAGTTCAGAACTTTCTAGCCATCCGTTAGTGGCAATTTTTCGATTTAAGCAATCGGCTCCTAAAATGATTTTATCATTACCATAAGTAGCGAGCCAATTCAAGAATTGAGTTGGATTATTGGCTGCAATACTACCCCCCGTAATTTGATGTGCGCCAGACTCAAAAGCTATTTTTAAATCCTCATCAGATTTTAAACCGCCTCCAAAATCGATTTTTAAATTTGTTTTAGAAGCAATTTGTTCTAATATTTTATAGTTTACAATATGCTTAGATTTTGCACCATCCAGGTCTACCACATGTAAATATTGAATTCCATAGTCCTCAAACTCCTTTGCTATTTCTAACGGGTTTTCATTGTAGATTTTTTTGGTATTATAATCACCTTTTGTCAGACGAACGCATTTGCCATCTATAATATCTATTGCTGGGATTATTCTCATAATTCTAGGAAATTTTTAAGTATTTGCTCTCCAATATCAGCTGATTTTTCAGGGTGAAATTGGGTAGCGTAAAAATTATTTTTTTGCATAGCTGTTCCAAAAGGTAAAATATAGTCACAACTAGCAATAGTTTGTTCGTTTATTACGGCATAATAACTATGTACATAATAAACATCATTGTTAAGGTCAATATTATTAAATAAGGGACTTTTAGTAGTTGTAAAGCTATTCCACCCCATATGAGGAACTTTACCTGTATTAGGAAATTTTTTAACATGAGTATCAAAAATTCCTAAACAAGTAGTGTTTGCTTCTTCACTGTATTGACACATTAATTGCAGTCCAAGACAGATTCCTAACATAGGTTTTTCTATTGCTAATAATATTTTATCTAATCCTTTTCCAGTTAGGTACTTCATAGCAGAGCTAGCTTCCCCAACACCTGGGAAAATAACTTTTTCGGCATTTAATAATATTGTTGCATCGTCGGTTATTATACTTTCGTAACCTAAACGTGTTAGTGCATTTTGTACGGAACGGATATTTCCTGCGTTATATTTTACTATTGCGATCATTTATATAATTCCTTTAGTACTCGGAATGGAGTAGTTATTGGTTTTAGCGATAGCCATTTTTATAGCCTTAGCAAATGCTTTAAAAATAGATTCTATTTTGTGGTGTTCGTTATCTCCTTCTGATTTAATGTTTAAGTTACATTTTGCAGCATCACTGAATGATTTAAAAAAGTGCATAAACATTTCTGAAGGCATTTTTCCAATCATTTCCCTTTTAAAAGAAGCGTCCCAAACTAGCCATGGTCTACCGCCAAAATCTATAGCAACTTGTGTTAAACAATCGTCCATTGGTAACAAGAAACCATAACGCTCAATGGCTTTTTTATTTCCTAAAGCTTTTACAAAAGCTTCTCCTAGTGCAATGGCAACATCTTCAATGGTATGGTGCTCATCTATTTCCAAATCACCTTGAACCTCTATATATAAATCTATGTTTCCGTGTTTTGAAATTTGTGTCAACATGTGATCATAAAAGCCTACTCCTGTAGAAATATTACTTTTCCCGGATCCATCTAAATTTACTTCAATAGCAATATTAGTTTCCTTTGTAATACGATTTACAGTAGCTTTTCGGGGCTTCGATTTTAAGTATTGGTAAATTTCCTCCCAACTTTCGGTTATTAATGAAGCATAGTCATTTGAGTCTCTACTAATAAAAATCCCTTGGCATTTTAAATTTTTAGCTAACTCAATATCGGTTGTTCTATCTCCAATTACATAAGAGCTTTCTAAGTCGTAATTACCATAAATATATTTCGGTAATAAACCTGTTCTTGGTTTTCTTGTTAGAGCATTATCTTCAGGAAAACTTTTATCGATTAATACTTCTGAAAAAATAATTCCTTCATTTTCAAAAGCTTGCATAACTTTATTTTGTACTGGCCAAAAGGTGTCTTCAGGAAATGAATCTGTACCTAAACCATCTTGATTGGTTACCATAACAAGTTCATAATCTAGCTCGCGAACAATTTTCCCAAGTCCTTGAAAAACACCAGGATAAAACTCTAGTTTTTCTAAACTATCTAATTGATAATCTATTGGTGGTTCAATTGCTAGTGTACCGTCTCGATCTATAAAAAGTACTTTTTTCATATTAGCTATTTTTAAGTGCGTTTATTAATTTGGTATTTTCTTCAGGCCTTCCTACTGTTATACGAACACAGTTTTTAATAATGCTATTTCTATTTCTAATGATAATTTTTTGAGCCACTAAGTTATTGTATGTCCCGTTAGCATTATTAACTTCTATTAATATGAAATTAGCATCTGAAGGATATACTTTTTTTACTTGTGTTAGTGCTTTTAATGTTTTTGCTAGTTTTTCTTTTTCAATTAATATTATTTGTTTGTTTTTTTCAAACTCAGTAATTTTATCTAAAGCATCAATAGCTGCTTTCTGATTAAGTTTGCTTATGTTATATGGAGGTTTTATTTTGTTAAATAAATTGATGATGTTCGTATTTGTATATGCAATACCAACTCTAGCTGCTGCTAACCCCCATGCTTTACTAAATGTTTGACTCACAATTAAGTTAGGGTATTTTGTTAGTTTGTTATTCCAAGAAACTTCTGAACTAAAATCAATATATGCTTCGTCAAGAATTACAATTCCATTAAAATTATTTAAAATATATTCAATATCAGTTGGGTTAATTGTATTTCCTGTAGGATTATTAGGTGAACATATAAAAATAATTTTTAAGTTTTTATCAATTAAATATGGCTTTACATCATCTAGGTTAATTTGAAAACTATCCGTTAAAGGTAGTTTGACCAATTCAATATTATTGATATTAGCAGAAACCTCATACATCCCATAAGTAGGAGAGAAGGTAAGTGCCTTGTCTTTTCCTGGTGTACAGAATATTCTAAATGCTAAATCGATTACTTCATCACTACCATTACCAATAAAAATATTTTCTGCAGCAATATTTTTTAGCGTACTCAAGGAATTTTTTAAGTTCTTTTGCTGCGGGTCAGGATAACGATTTAAGTTCCCAAACGGATTTTCGTTAGCGTCTAGCAATACACTAGCGTTACCTGTATATTCATCTCTTGCACTTGAATAGGCTTCCATGTTTAAGATGTTTTTTCGGACTATATTTTTTAAACTAAACATTACTTTTCAATCTAAGTGTAACTGCATTTTTGTGTGCAAATAATTCTTCTGCTTCAGCCATTAATTCTATGGCAGGACCAATGTTTTGAATCCCTTTTTTTGTTAATTTTTGAAAGGTTACTTTCTTTACAAAACTATCTAAAGAAACGCCACTATAGTTTTTAGCGTACCCATTTGTTGGTAGTGTATGATTTGTCCCGCTAGCATAATCACCAGCACTTTCGCAACTATAATTTCCAATAAAAACAGAACCAGCATTTGTAATAGTATCTAACCAATCATCTGCTTTATCTGACGCAAGAATTAAATGTTCGGGAGCATATTTATTACTAAACTGTATACAGTCACTAATTGTTTTAAGAACAATGGCGTTACTGTGTTTTAATGCTTGGGTAGCGATATCAACTCGTGGCAATTTTGCTAATTGTTTTATTATTTCGGTATTAGTAGCTTCAATTATTTGTTCATTATCAGAGAGTAAAATTACCTGACTGTCCGCACCGTGTTCTGCTTGCGATAATAAATCGGCTGCTACAAATGCTGGGTTACTAGTTTCATCTGCAATAATCAATACTTCACTTGGACCTGCAGGCATATCAATAGCAACCCCGCTTAACTGTACTAACTCTTTTGCTTTCGTGACAAATTGATTTCCTGGTCCGAATATTTTATATACTTGAGGTACAGATTCTGTTCCATAGGCCATAGCTGCAATTGCTTGCGCACCACCTGATTTAATTATTTTAGTAATTCCAATAAGGTTAGCTGTGTATAAAATAGCTGGGTGAATTTTACCCTCTTTATTTGGAGGGCTACACAGCACAACTTCTTTACAACCTGCTAATACAGCAGGAACTCCTAACATTAAAATAGTAGAAAATAGAGGTGCTGTTCCTCCGGGAATATATAGTCCAATTTTCTCAATAGGCAAACTCTTTCTCCAACATTGTACGCCAGGGCTTGTTTCAATAATTTCAACGGTATTTCTTTGCGCAGCGTGAAATTTTTCAATGTTATTTTTGGACAAATTGATAGCTGCCTTTAACTCTTCTGAAACTAATGTGATCCCTTCGTAAATTTCGTTTTCACTAACCGAGAGGTTTGTTAATTTTATATTATCAAATTTTTGGGTATATTCAACTAGCGCCTGATCTTTATTATTTTTTACATTTTCTAAAATTTCAAAAACTATTGAGTTTAATTCATTAGGAGCAATTTTTGGTCGTTTGATTAAGGTTTCCCAATCTTTGTTGCTAGGGTATTTAACTATTTTCATTACAATACAATTTTATCAATAGGAACAATTAAAATACCTTCAGCTCCGGCATTTTTTAACTCGTCAATCACATCCCAAAACTTACTTTCTTCAATTACGGAATGTAAAGAACTCCACCCTTCTTCGGCTAAAGGTAATAGCGTTGGGCTTTTTAAAACAGGTAGGATATTGCTTACTTCTTCAATTTTATCATTGGGTACATTCATTAAAATATACTTGGTGTTTTTTGCTCTTAAAACCGATTGAATTCTAAATACTAATCGGTTTAATATCACTTGTTTTTCTGATGATAGCATGTTAGATTTTGCTAGTACCGCTTCAGATTTTAAGATTATTTGTGTTTCTCTCAACCCATTTTTGAATAAGGTGCTTCCTGAGCTTACAATATCACAAACGCCTTCGGCCAAACCAATATTAGGGGCAATTTCTACAGAGCCAGAGATGACGTGTATTTCGGCATCAATATTCTTTTTTGCCAAATAAGATTGTAATGTATTAGGATAAGAGGTTGCTATTTTTTTTCCATTGAAGTATGTTAAATCATCAGAGATAACATCCTTAGGAACAGCTAAAGAAACATTACATTTAGAGAACCCTAATTTCTCAATGATTTCAACCTTTTTGTCTTTTTCTATCAATAAGTTTTCTCCAATAATAGCAATATCGACAACACCATCCTCAAGGTATTGTGGGATATCAGAGTTTCTTAAATATAAAATTTCTAATGGAAAATTGGCAACAGTAACTTTCAATTGATCTTTACCGTTGTTGATGTCGATGCCACAATCTTTTAATAATTTAAGGGAATCTTGATTTAATCTTCCGCTTTTTTGAACGGCAATTTTTAGTATACTCATTTTTTAATTAATAATGTCTGAGTAAACTTTTAGGGAATAAAAACAAAAAACCCCGTCTGATTTACTCAGACGGGGTTTGAAAAATATTTTTAAATTACATATATCAAATCCTGCTTGCCTGAATACAAGTATGAAAATGATGATGATGTAATTGATTAAAATTCATTTATTATTATTTGATAGTACAATATTATGAAGTTATTTTTATTTGAACTAATATAATCTTAACAAATTGTAATGGTAAATTATTTTCTAGCTTTAATTAATGTAGCTAGTTCAGTCCCATATATGGTGTTTTTAGCTTTTTTAGAAAGGCCATTATAAATAGAATCTAGATAGATTACATTTGCTTCTGAAATCTCTCTAGCACCAATAAATGCTGCTACTGATGTTTTTTTGTGATTCAAGGCAAATTGAATGGCTCTTAGGTATTTTGCTCTCATTAATTTGGTGATTTTTTTATCTAAACGGACAATACTTTCTTGGTCATCCTTCAATTGTGCTTGAATAAATTCTATGTTAGCTTTTCCTAATTGAGTGTTAATGCTCTTTAAAGAATTTTGGTACTCAGTATAAATTCTATGGTTTTTACTTCCAGTAATAATTACTTTTGAGTTGATTTTATCCAAGTGAGTATTTAATTTTAATTCTCCTTTTTCTCCAAAGAAAGGAATACGGTCATTATATTCAGTACCGTCTACTTTATCAACATAAATGTAGAACAATTCAGGGGCAGTTATCACAGTACTTAATGAAAAGGAATCATTGCCATCAACTGAAATTGAGTCAAGATTTACCAAAGTACTGTCTGTTATTTTTTGCAAATAAACAGTTCCTTTTTTTAATCCTGTTATTGTTGCGTCAATTCTCATTTCATTTTCTTTTTTACAAGAAGTAATGCTAATAATTATGACCAAGAGGAATATTATATGTTTCATTTGTTTAATGTTTTTTAACGGTACAAAGATGCAATTCTTTACTTGTTATGCCAATTATATTATGGAGAAACAGCAACAATTTCCATTAATATTGTACATGCTATTGCGGCTATAGTTCCTATAGCATATCCCATAACTGCTAGTAGCACTCCTACAGTAGCTAGTGATGGGTGAAATGCAGAGGCAACAATAGGGGCAGAAGCTGCACCACCAACGTTGGCTTGACTTCCAACTGCCAAAAAGAAATAGGGAGCCTTTATTAATTTTGCGATTATAATTAATAAAACTGCATGTATAGTCATCCAAATTACACCTACTGCAATTAGCCCAGTATTATCTAATATCATTGTTAAGTCCATTTTCATTCCGATAGAAGCAACTAAGATGTAGATGAATACACTCCCGAACTTACTAGCTCCTGCACCTTCGTAATTTCTTGCTTTTGTAAACGATAATAATATAGCTACGATAGTTGCTAAAGAAATCATCCAAAAGAAACTAGAACCAAGGAAAGTAAACATGTTTCGTGTAAATGGAGATTCAATTCCTGCTATAAGTTCTTTACATAATGGAGCTAAATATCCTGAACCGAAATGAGCAAAACTTACTGCTCCAAAAGCAATTGCTGCCATAATCATCATATCCGTAACAGAAGGATTACGTTTTACACTTTCTGAGAAGGTAGACATTTTATCTTTTAAAGCTTCAATAGATGAGGTATCAGCATTCAACCATTTGTTAATTTTTTTAGATTTTCCGATACCTATTAATAAGATGGCCATCCAAACATTGGCTACGACAATATCAACAAAAACCATTCCTCCGTAGAGCTTTTGGTTATAGCCATAAATTTCTAACATGGCAGTTTGGTTAGCTCCACCGCCAATCCAACTTCCAGCAAGAGTAGATAAACCTCTCCATACAGCATCGGGACCTGCACCTCCAACTGTTTCAGGTGAAATTATCGATACTATTAAAATAGCAATAGGTCCACCAATTACAATACCAACGGTACCAGTGAAAAACATTACTAAGGCACGCCATCCTAAATTAAAAACCGCTTTTAAATCGATACTTAAGGTCATTAAAACTAATGCGGCAGGAAGTAAAAACCTACTAGCCACATAGTATAAATTAGAATGATGTTCAGTTACTGTTCCTGAGGCATCAGTAGTTTCCCATTCAGGAGCAATTACTCCTAAAGTAGTGAATAATGCAGGAACCATATATGCCATGAATAGTCCTGGTACGATTTTATAGAATTTTTTCCAGAAGCCTGATTCTTTTGATTCTGTGTAGAATATGAATCCTAGGGAAATCATCAATACTCCAAATACTATTGTGTCATTTGTAAAAATAGGTGGATTGTCCATTTTTTTAATTGTTTAGTTTTTCGCAAAGTACAAAAATCAACTGCCTTAATGCAAGCATATAGGTATGAATTAAAGTTATTACATTTAATGATTCGAAAACTTGTAATAAATTATGTCCACTAGTGCTAAATAAAAAGCAGCTCAAAGAGCTGCTTGATAAATATATGTTGATGAATTTTATTTTTTAATAAAGGCGATTATTTTCTTAGCCAATTCAGGAGTGTTTTTCAGTTGAGGCATATTGTAGCTTTTAGTGTTTTCTTGTGGATCTTTACTGGCTACAGTTTTTAATACATGATTCATATTTTCAATAATTACAAGTTCTGAATCTTCCTTTGCTTTTTTTAGTAAATCAGCTTCAGCAGTGGTAACTTGAATATCATTTGTACCGTTAATGATTAAAGTAGGGATTGTTAGTTTAGCCAATTCTGCCGTTGGAGAGTAAGAAATCCAGTTCATGATAAATGGCTGTACATCCAAATTGAAAATATTAGCCAATCCAGGGTTGAAGTTTTTGTCAATTTTTCCTGTTTTCATAATCTCAAAAGTTTTTTTTGCACTTTCTACTAAATCATTAGCTCCCATCATTTCAATTTGATCAAGTATAATTTGATCAATTGATTTTCCAGCCCCAGCAATTGAAATAAATCCATCAATATTTTCAGTTACAGCTAACATTCCTACTAAAGAACCTTGACTATGACCAATGATATAAATTTTATCATAACGCTTTCTACTGTTAAAGTAACTGACTACTTTTTTTGCATCGCTCACAAAATCGTCAAAACGCACTTTTTTAATTTGTTTTTCGTTTGCTCCCTTTTTTAACATTGTTAGGGCGCGTTTATCATATCTGAATGTTGCAATCCCTTTATCTGTTATATCATTTGCTAAGAATTTCAAGGAATTATTTTTCATAAAATTCTGATTTCCATCACGGTCAGTTGGCCCAGAACCAGGAATGATGATAGCAAGAGTATTCGTTTTACTATTTGGAATTAATAATGTACCTTCTATATAATTACTAATGATTAAATCTTGTGCAATAGTGTCTTGTGCCAATGAAGAAGCACTGAAGGATATTATGATAATTAATAATAAATTTTTCATGTGTTATTTTTTTAATGTTATTCAAATTAGATGCCAAACAATAAATGTTTAGTTAAAAATATTAGTTAGGAATCTTTAAATTTATATTTATCAGAGTTAGATTTCACGAGTAAATATGGTGTCCCAATGAGTATAGCCCCAAAGAATGTAGTATTCTCTATCATTGGATTTTCTAATAATTTAGAAATAAGGTATCCAATAACAATTAATAGTGCCATTCCGAAGAATACATTTTTTAATAAAGTGGCTATTCCCTCGATATCATGTGTTGCTTTTTTTTTAGCCGACATAGTGTTGTATCCAGCAATAAGGAAATACATTTTTCCATATTTAACTAAAATTCCAATGATAATTAATATAAGGGCTACGAAAATCATAAATTATTTTATAAAGACTATTAGGTTTGTGGTTTGTTGCAGTTTATTTTAATTTAAGTGAAAAATTACATATCTAGAGGCAATGTCTGCTAATACTAAAGCAATACCAAAAATAACAATTGCTTTGGTTCCTTTAGTATTAGATGCTGTTTTGAATCCGTTATATAATAAAGCAATACACCAAATTAGAATAAGGAGGGAAAACAAACCAAATAGTACTAATGGGATAATGTTTTCTGTTGGTATTTGATGAGCCAATTCAGTTGACGAGTATTGTAGAATGTTTTCTGTAGTAGTTTTAATAGTATTATTAATGTTAAATATTGGTAATAAATATAATGGAATAGGAGCAATTATTGCTGTTACAATAATATCAATCAAACGTGTTTTTTTATAAATGTATTTCCCAGCAAGAAATAAAAAGAATGTCAGACAACTTACAATTATAATATTATCCAAAATTGATTTACCAATAAAAGCTTCATCTATAAAGGTCATTTTTAAGAATCCAATAAATCTACAATTTAAAGCATTGCATACTAGTGCTCCAATAAGAGTAGCTATTATACCTGTGATTAACAGTTTTTGTTCTGAATATTTTTCAAAAGGTTTGAATAATAAAGTTTTCATGTTGTTAATTTTTTAAGTTATTTATTTTTTCAAGAATATCATCTAACTTGTTTCTAACAGTAGGGTAGCTTTTTTCCATTTTAGCGGCCATTTTTTTTAAACTACCACTGGTTAAAATGAATTCGAAAATGAAATCTTGGTCCTCTTTAGAGAGTTGTAATAAAATGGGGAGAGAGTAACTTCCTGAAATTACAGTTTCACATTCAGAACAAGATAATTGGCTAGCTACAAGCGGACTTTCACAACTGGGACAGTTTACAGGTAATTTTTTCATTTGATGTAATTTTATTATTGTAGCACTTTGCGTATGCTTCGATAGAATAAAAATACATTATTTATTGATTAAAACAATTGTTAAGTGAATAAAATTAATTAATTAATTAATAAAATTTATATTTATGTTTATTT
>Ga0209291_1001696_pt1 | contig 19184 bp, 16 predicted proteins | sample GOMGulsemesocosm_FD_184633 | JGI IMG/M metagenome (GOLD analysis project Ga0209291, IMG submission 184633) | Methane-oxidizing microbial communities from mesocosms in the Gulf of Mexico - GOM9B Gulf of Mexico (SPAdes) (version 2) | ecosystem: Environmental > Aquatic > Marine > Cold seeps...
CTTTTACATGCTGTGGTTTACCATTAGGTTTAAAGGGTAATAATATCGGGGTAAAACCTAATTTTTTGATGAGAGCCATCATGGCTTCAACAACATTGGCATCATAAAAAGAGGTAAATGGGTCTTGTACAATCAGGACATGCTTTGCTTGTTGATCTGCGTTAAGCTTTTTTAAATAGTCGAGATCAAAAGTTTGATAGTTTTTGTCACTGACCTGTTTTGCTAGAGTTGGTACAGAAAGTATCGGTGTATCAATATAACCTATGGTTGCACGTGAAAGCTTGTCATACCATTTGTGAGATAATACCGTATTAACTAATTTAGGGGCCTTTGCCATTAACGGCGTTAAAGTTTCAACATTAGCAACTAAATGGTCTTTCAATGGACGAAAATATCTTGAGTGATATAAGTTGACAAAACGTGCTCTAAAGTCTGGAACATCGACTTTTATCGGACATTGACTCGCACATGCTTTACAGGCTAAACAGCCTTGCATAGCCTCCATAACTTCATGTGAAAAATCAGCTTGTTGGTTAACAGAAAAGCGATTTTTTACTTTATCTAATAATCGCTTTACTGACCAATGTTGAATATTTTCTTCTAAAGCAAGGATATCAACGCCTTTAGCGTTTAACAGGCGTAACCACTCACGCATCAAGCCAGCTCTACCTTTAGGTGAATGCCTACGATCACGGGTCACTTTACTTGACGGACACATTGGACTATTTACGTCATAATTGAAACATAAACCATTGCCATTACAGTCAAGCGCTGAACTGAATGAGTCTTTTATCGTTATTGGTATTTGGCGATCGTAAAAACCACGTTTGGTATCATCAACCGAGACCAACTTTTCATTCGATTCAAACGGTGTACAAATCTTTCCTGGATTCATTTTATTCAGGGGATCAAACGCGCTTTTAATTTTTCGTAATTCTGTAAATAAATATTCGCCAAAAAAGGCTGGGCTATATTCACTACGGTAACCTTTACCGTGCTCTCCCCACATTAAGCCGCCATATTTGGCCGTTAATGCAACAACTTTATCTGATACTTCTCTGAGCAGCTTTTCTTGCTCTGGATCGCACATATCAAGCGCCGGACGCACATGTAATACACCCGCATCAACATGGCCAAACATGCCATAGTGTAAATCATAACTATCAAGTAACGCTCGAAACTCGACAATGTAATCGGCTAAGTTTTCTGGTGGTACCGCCGTATCTTCGGCAAAGGCTAATGGTTTTTGATTTCCTTCAGTATTGCCCAATAAACCCACTGCTTTTTTGCGCATACCGTAGAGTTTATTGATACTGCTTAAATCTGTTGTGACTTGATAACCAATAACGCCAGTGTTGTTAGTGATGTCTTGTGTTAAACGACCCGTTAATTGTGCAACCTGCTCTGCTAAAGCGTTGATACTTGTACCGTTGTATTCGACGATATTGATACCATCCATCACTTTATCTTCAACGTCGGTAATTAAATCACTGACCGAATGCCAAACAATATCTTGTTTCGCTAAATTTAATACTTTTGAGTCGATGGTTTCAACTGACGTAGCTTTTGCTTCAACAAGCGCAGGAGAATGCCGAAGCGCTGAATCAAAACTATCGTACTTAATAACGATCAGTGTTTTTGCTTTTAATATCGGGGTTAAATTCAGTTTGGCTTCACATACAAACGCTAAAGAGCCTTCAGAGCCAGTGATTAAACGCGAGACATCAAGTTGGCTCAAGTCATCATTAAAAACATTTTCTAAATCGTAGCCGGTTAAAAAACGATTTAGTCGGGGGAATTTTTCTAAAATTAATGTGCGGTTGTCACGACACGAGCTTAATACCTGTTCGATAATCTTACCGTAACTGTTATTTTGTTTGGCTAGCTCTTCAGCGTCTGCAATAGGCATTGGAGATGTTGATAATAAATCGCCATTGGCGAGAACAGATTCTAGTGCTAAAACATGATTTGACGTTTTACCGTAGACCAAGGAGCCTTGTCCTGAAGCATCGGTATTTATCATACCACCGATAGTTGCACGGTTACTGGTTGACAAGTCTGGTGAAAAGAAAAAACCGTAAGGGCGTAAATAATCATTTAATTGATCTTTAATAACGCCAGCTTCAACACGTACCCAGTTTTCTTCTACGTTAATTTCTAAAATACGATTCATGTATTTTGATAAATCAACCACAATACCTGGTGTTAAGCTTTGCCCATTGGTACCTGTACCACCACCGCGTGCGCTAAATTTTATGCTTTGATATTTTTCTGAAGAGGATAAAAGACTTATCGCTTGTATATCTTGCTTATTTTTTGGGTGTAGTACCAATTGTGGAAGTTGCTGATAAACGCTGTTGTCCGTAGCTACAGCTAAACGAGCACTATACTGGCAACTTATTTCTCCAATATATTCACTAGAAGCTAAGTCTTGGGAGAATTTTTGATAAAGTGGCGCAATCAGTTCTTGATGTTCTATTGAAGGTAAGCTTTGAGACATAAACGAAAAATATACTGGCAGTTTAATATTGATTTCAGTATATCACGCTAAATTTATTTATTTGTACAACGCAGCAAAAAGGCTAAGAATTTTTTCAACTAAAGTTATAGTTAAAAAGTTCTTAGCCTTAAATAATATTGTCGATTTTTTAAAAATAAACTTACCTAATTACCATTTGATTGGGTAATTAGGTTCATTCATCTTTATTTGGTACTTGCCTACTTATGGTTTTCAGCGATATAAAGCCAGGTCGCTAATACAGTATCTGGATTAAGCGAAACACTATCAATACCCTCTTCTACTAACCATGCAGCAAAGTCTGGGTGATCAGATGGTCCTTGACCACAAATGCCGACATACTTGCCACGTGCTTTACACGCTTTAATTGCCATAGAAAGTAACGCTTTTATTGCCGGGTTACGTTCGTCAAATAAATGAGCAATTAAACCAGAGTCACGGTCTAAACCTAGTGTTAACTGTGTTAAATCGTTTGAACCGATTGAGAAGCCGTCGAAATGATCAAGAAACTGATCAGCTAATAAACAGTTCGAAGGTAACTCACACATCATAATGATACGTAATCCATTTTCACCACGTTTTAAACCATTTTCAGCTAATATTTCAATAACCTGTTCAGCTTCTTCGACAGTACGAACAAATGGGATCATGATCTCGACATTGGTTAAATCCATATCGTTACGAACGCGTTTTATCGCTTCACATTCAAGCGCAAAACAATCACGAAAATCTTTAGAAATGTAACGCGCAGCGCCACGGTAGCCTATCATCGGATTTTCTTCTTCCGGCTCAAATACGTCGCCGCCAACTAGGTTAGCATACTCATTGGATTTGAAATCTGACATTCTAACGATAACTTTTTCTGGCGAATACGCAGAAGCTAAAGTAGCAATACCTTCAGTTAATTTAGCAACATAAAATTCTACAGGGCTAGAATAACCAACGATAATATCGTTAATTTCGTCTTTTAAATCGTCAGATTGTTCATCAAAATTTAATAATGCTTTGGGATGAATACCAATCATTTTGTTAATGATGAACTCTAAGCGTGCTAAACCAATGCCGGCATGTGGCAAACGCGCAAAACCAAAAGCTCGGTCTGGGTTACCCACATTCATCATTATTTTTAAAGGTACGTCAGGCATTGAATCAACTTCAGACGTTGTCACAGTAAAGTCTAGTTTGCCATTGTAGATAAAGCCGGTGTCGCCTTCAGCACAAGAAACAGTAACGTCATCGCCATTAGCTATAAGGGTTGTAGCATTACCACAACCAACAACCGCAGGAATGCCCATTTCACGAGCAATTATGGCAGCATGACATGTTCTTCCGCCACGATTAGTTACAATCGCAGATGCACGTTTCATGATAGGTTCCCAATCTGGGTCGGTCATATCAGTAACTAATACATCACCTGGCTTAATCTTGTCCATTTCAGCAAGAGATGCTAAAACCTTTGCTTCACCGCTACCAATTTTGTGACCAATTGAGCGACCTTCACAAATTACATCAGCAGTTGCTTGCAATTGAAACTGTTCCATTACATTAGCGCTTTCACGGCTACGAACTGTTTCAGGACGAGCTTGAACAATATAAAGTTTACCGTCTAAACCGTCTTTTGCCCATTCAATATCCATTGGACGTTGATAATGTTTTTCAATGATTACCGCTTGTTTGGCAAGTTCTTGTACTTCATCATCAGTTAAAGAAAATTGATTTGACAATGCTTCTTCAATATCAACGACTTCAACTTGCTTTCCGTGACTTTGATCTTTGGTGTAAATCATTTTTATGGCTTTACTACCAATATTACGACGAACTACAGCAGGTTTACCTTTGGCGAGTGTCGGTTTATGAACGTAAAATTCATCAGGGTTAACAGCGCCCTGCACAACCATTTCACCTAAACCATAACTTGAAGTAATAAATACCACATCTTCAAAACCAGATTCAGTATCAATAGAAAACATAACACCACTTGATGCTATATCACTACGAACCATGCGTTGAATACCGGCAGACAGTGCCACACCACGGTGATCGTACCCTTGATGAACACGGTACGAAATAGCACGGTCATTAAATAATGAAGCGTAAACATGTTTGATAGCTATCATTACTGCATCGAAACCGCGTACATTTAAGAAGGTTTCTTGCTGACCAGCAAAAGATGCGTCAGGCATATCTTCTGCAGTGGCTGATGAACGCACAGCAAAAGAAGCGTCGTCTGCAAAACCACCCGCCAATGTGCTGTAAGCTTTTGCTATATCTTCCTGCATTTGCGGTAAAAATGGTGTTTCGATGATCCAGTTACGGATCGTTTCGCCAGATTTTGCTAATGCAGCTAAGTCATCGACATCTAAATTATCAAGCAGCTGATATATTTTGTCGTTGATGCCACTTTGCTCTAAGAACTCATTAAATGCATAAGACGTAGTGGCAAAACCACCAGGAACTTGCACACCTACATTTGAAAGATTCGAGATCATTTCACCCAGTGATGCATTCTTTCCGCCAACGCGGTCAACATCATTCATTCCTAAAACTTCATACCAAAGTACATTTTCTTGCACGACATCTTCTCCAAAAAAAAGAAACAAAAATAAATAGATTTATGAGTTATATCAGTATATTTATAGCTTAAGACATTTTACACTGCGAACTTTATAAACTGAAATGTTATTTGAAACATTTCAGAATAAGTTACAACGATTGATAATAAAGAGGTTTTAAATGCGCGCTGCTTTTTATATTTCTGATGGCACAGCCATTACATCAGAGGTTTTTGGTCATGCCTTACTTTCACTTTTTCCTACGGAGTTTGATCACGACACTATTTCATTTGTTGAAACCATTGAAAAAGCAGAAGCGGCTAAGTTAAAAATTAACAAAGCGGCCAAACGTACAGGCGAGCCACCTTTGGTCTTTCATACCTTCGTTAATAACGACATAAGAGAAATTATCGATAGTTGTGATGGGGTTATTTATAATTTTCTAGAGCATTTTATTGCTCCATTAGAAAAAGAGTTAAAACTTGAAGCAAAACCTACCGCTCATAGAACACATAGTATTCATGAAAATAGTTACGATTACCGGATAGATGCCGTTAATTATTCACTAGCTAATGATGATGGAACGAATGTCACCAACTATGAGCACGCTGATATTATTCTTGTGGGTGTATCTCGCTCAGGAAAAACCCCTACTTCATTATATTTAGCGCTTCAATATGGCATTAAGGCAGCAAATTACCCTTTTACCGATGATGATATGGATGAACTAACCCTACCCGACTTCTTAAAGCCACATAAAAAGAAATTGTTCGGTTTAACCATTGACGCGCAACGCTTAATTGATATTCGAGGCGAACGGCTGGCAAACAGCAAATATTCTTCCGCACGGCAATGTAGAATGGAAGTAAGAGAGGTTGAAAAACTCTATAAGAAAGAAAAAATACCTTTCCTTAATAGTACTAAGTTTTCAGTTGAAGAAATATCCGCCAAAATTCTTAATGAAACTGGCTTACAACGTTATAAATATTAACTTAGCGCAAAATAATCTTTGAAAATACAAAAACCATTTCACATAAGCCGTTAATTTGGTTATGTTAGCGCGATATATTATATTGCGCTGACTTTTTAATTGCGCATTAACGCTTTTAAATAAACAAATTAGAAAATCATGACTATTAAAACGGACGAATTTAGAACCACGCTCATTGAAAATCTTGTTACTCCTGAGGAATTAGCACAGCAAATTCCACTCAATGATGAGACTGCTAGCTTTATTATTCAAAGCAGAAAAGACATTGAAGCTATTATCAGCGGTGAAGACGACCGCTTATTAGTTATTATCGGTCCTTGTTCGATTCATGACACCACTGCTGCAATTGACTACGCGAAACAACTTAAAGTATTACATGATAAATATCGTAATGATCTGTTAATTGTAATGCGGGTTTATTTTGAAAAACCACGTACAACCGTAGGATGGAAAGGGTTAATCAGCGATCCAGATTTGGATAAATCATTCCATGTAGCTAAAGGTTTGAACCTAGCGCGCTCTCTGTTAATGGATATAAATACACTTGGTTTGCCTGCTGGCACTGAATTTTTGGATATGGTTACCGGTCAGTATATTTCTGATTTAATCAGTTGGGGAGCTATTGGCGCTAGAACAACTGAAAGCCAAGTTCATCGTGAACTAGCTTCAGCTTTATCATGCCCTGTTGGTTTCAAAAATGGTACCGACGGAAATGTACAAATTGCTGTAGATGCAATAAAAGCATCAAGTGTTCCGCATGTACTTTATTCTCCTGATAAAAGTGGCCAAATGTGTATTTATCAAACACATGGTAATCCGTATGCTCATGTTATTTTACGTGGTGGTAAAGAGCCTAATTACCATCAAAGTGATATTAACGCCGCGGGCGAAACATTAGCAAAGTCTGGTTTAGACAAACGTATCATGATCGATTGTAGCCATGGTAATAGTTATAAAGACCATAATAAGCAAATTGATGTTGCTCGTTCATTAAGAAAGCAAATCGAGCAAGGGGATAAAGCAGTTTTTGGTGTAATGGTTGAAAGCTTCTTGGTTGAAGGAAATCAAAAAGTGATTGACGTGAACGCGCTTACCTACGGTCAAAGTATTACGGATGCCTGTATTGATATCGATACGAGTATTGGCCTACTTGACGAGCTAGCGGCTGCGGTTCAGTCAAAACGTTAAAAGACTAAAAGACTATACTGACAAAAAAGCCGCTTAACATAATATGCTAAGCGGCTTTTCTTTAGGTCGTATTTATTAAATTAAGCGCTTTAAAAAGCCATCACTGGCATCTTCAACTAAATCAAGCACAAATTTAAAACCACCCGCACCACCATAATAAGGATCAGGCACTTCAAGTTCTTCATAGTTGTCTGAATACTCTAAAAACAACTGAATTTTATCGTGTAAATGTTCTGGTGCAACTTTCTTGAGCTCTTTCATATTATGCTCATCCATTGCTAAAACTATATCAAAGTTGTCAAAGTCTTCGACCGTAACTTTACGTGCTTTAATTTTATCGAACGAATAACCACGCTCAACACCTACCTTTTGAGCACGATGATCAGGCTTTTCTCGTGCATGCGAACCTATCGTCCCAGCAGAATCAATTGTTAATTTTAAATTAAGCTCATTTGCTTTATGACGAAAAGCAGCTTCAGCACTTGGTGAGCGACATATATTGCCCATACAGACAAACAACACACTCTTTATTTCTTTATAATTCATAAGTTTAGCTACCAATTTCCATGTATTTGACATATGATTTCTAGCATTTTCATACGAATAAAATCAATGACTTATGTTTTTGTTTTGGGGAATTTCTAAAACTATTTTGAGCTATTTTTATAAGAAGGTAAAGAACAATTAGCTGAAGATAGTTACTTTACATAAAACATAAGTTATTGAATGAATCGACCAAAACCAAGTCTCTAGTGATTGATATATGTTTCAAATGGTAAAGCCCATGAACAACGATGACGTCTACAATATTATTACCTTTGTATAGCCTTTTGTATTTTCAGTGAGCTTAGCTAATGTAAGTTACATACCACTTAGTAAAACTTTATTTGTTAACGTTGAAATGGAGAGACTCGAACTCTCACTGGCCTCCCAGAACCTCTAATATACAATGGGTTACAAATTAACACTGGGTATTAAAGGAATAATCCAGGATTATTATGATCCAACAGTGATTCAAATCGGTAGGGTTAACATTCAATTTTAAGGCTAGTGATATTCATTAAAAAAGGTTCTTTTAAAGTGTTCTACTTGTTTATTATTCTCTGTTTTTCTGTTTTTCTGTTTTTCTCATCACCATTGCGAGTTAGAAATTATAACTTAGTGAGTAAGACGACTAAACCACTGTTTTTCCAGTACTTTTAAGCGACTTGTCAATTTCACTTTTGAATATTTATTGAGAAAACTTAGTTGCAATTGTTCTTGCTTTAATTATTTCACTTTCAGTTAGTCGAATCATATTAAATTGTTTATTACGTCGCATATTGTTTCCACGGCCTTTCATAAGAAATATATCTTTTTCCGTATTGTGACGTAATCCTAGGAAATGCCCAAACTCATGAGCTAATGTAGCAGGATTCAAAGGTTTTTTGCCGTTACGAAGAGCTATGGGCCAAACAACCTTTGGTTTTGAGCTGTTGAAAAACACACCTCCACTATTATTTGACATTTTTCCGACTACGCATAGGTTTAAAACGCCTTTACTTTGATTCGGAATATCACATACGTTCTTCATAACCTTCATTTTTTGAGAACTATTTAATCTACTATTCCTGCTTGTCGCTGCTACATATTGGCTCTCATTAGACGCTTTTAAATTAACTATGGATTCTACCTCAAAGTTTATCCCTGCTTGCTTCCAGATAAGATTAACTATTTTAAACACATGTGAAGCTTCACTTTGAGATAAATCGGCACTAAGGTTTGGTGTACTTTGCGCTTTTAATAAATGAATACGTACAGGTACTGATTTGAAATTATCGTCATTAAATATAACCGGATCAATAGTTTCTATGACTTGTGGATTATTTGTAGCATTACATGCTGATACTAAAACCGTAAATAAAAATGCTAATATTCTCAAGTGTTTGATACTCCATGTTCGCCTAACGTCCTGTCAGGGGCAAATTATAGTTAGCTAAAATGTGTAACGGAACTAGCCAACTGTTATTTGTTCTTTTGAATGACTTGTTATATTTTCTTTAACTCACCAGCCCCGAACATATAATAATGATCTGGAGCACCTGAGCTTTCAGTGTTATACCAATTGTGAACAGTTCTTGTAACAGTTAATGCCCCAGTATTTTCTTCTATACGTGCGATAGAAAGCCAAATACGTTCTAACCAATTACCACGTTCTCTAGTTAGATACATATGCCAACCCAGCTTATCAGGAACTATCTGTATTTTAGCATCTGACTTTTCCCAACCAGTTTTAGATGTGTATTTAAAATAAACTTGGGCTGATTTCTCTTTAAGAATGATTTTTATACCAACACCTGTTTTATCGCTACCATTTTTAGCCATAATTTCTAATAGCTCATCAGGTGCACTTTTAATTATGTACTTACCGACCCATTCTCCAGTAAGAGATGAATACTTTTTAATTGATTCTATTTTCTTCGTTACTTCAGGGTTCACTTGATGTTCTTGAGCAAAAACACTGAAAGGTAATGCAAGTAGTAATACTAGAAATTTCATCGGTATCCTTTTGAAAATATAACGCCTTGCTAGGCGGCGTGTAATAGTTAGCTAAAATTAGTGAAGAACCAACGTCAGCCAACTGTTAGACGTGAAGTTCTTGTTAGGTATTTTTTACGCACATATACCAAGCACTAAGAGTAATTAGCTATGTTTTCTGAAAAACTCAATAACAGCCCGATTAAATAATTCAGGTTGTTCCCACTGTACGGCATGTCCGGCTTCCGAAACCACAAGGGTCTGACTACGAGGTATTTCTCGTGCTGCAGCTCTCATCATGGAAGGTGGTTGATATAAATCAGCTCCACCTGCGATAAAGAAGGTAGGGATATTACCAGCTCGGATTTTCTCCCAAGTAATTTTAGTTTTGGCTTTTTGACGATGCCTAATACCATCCCCTCTCGATTTTTTTTCCATTTTAATCCATTCGCGAACACCTTCAGGGTGTGCCCAACGATATGAAGGACTAAGCTCCTTAAATTCAGGGGGTAAATCACCAAAGCTTTTAGGGAGAATAAAATCTAAACGTTCATCAATATTTTTATCCCATAACCCAAAGAGGCTACAAACAATAACCATGCTAAGTAGTTTTTCAGGATATGAAACTGCATAATCAGAAACAGCAAAACCACCTGCAGCTAGCCCTAGAATATGAAATTTGTCGATATTTAAATGGTTAATTAAAGCATTAAGGTCGTCAGCATAGTTTCCTGTATCATTAGCTGAGCCTGCAGGAGATCCGTAATACCCACGCCTAGAATATGCAATAACTCTAAATCCTGCGGCTGAAAAAACTGGTTGTTGATAAGGCCAAGTTAGTGCACTACCTCTACCGGGATGAGAAAGCACTATCGTAGGCCCATCCCCCCCAGTATCCCAGTAGTACAGTCCAGCACCACCAGAGAGTGGTAAAACACCTTCAGTCACTTGGACTTGTTTAGGGCTCGGTAAATAGCTCAACCCTTTTGTATTAGAGATATCACAAACATCTTTTGTTTTTGCTTGAACATTACTTGCTATGCCACTAGCAACAGCTAAGGTAGCCACCATGGTTGCTTTTTTCAGCACATTTCTTCGGCTAGTGCTGATTTTTTCTTCCGAATTTTTCATTCTATCTTCCTTGTACACAAAGAGGTAAGCCCTTGATTAGTTAGTATTAAGAACCGCATTGATGATTAAATACCTAATGCCCTACTAAGAGGCAAATAATAGTTGACTAAATTAAGCGACGAAGGAACAAATAACCTACGGTTATTTGTCAGATAAACACCAGACTGCAAATTCATTACCACTAGGCTCAATAAAGTGAAATCGACTACCCCCAGGAAATGAGAAAATTGGAGTAGAAATTTTACCACCAAATGATTCTACAGTAGATTGAGCTCGATCCAAATCCTCAGTTAATAATACGAGCAACGCAGAACCATTTGAGGCTAGCGAAGATAAATTCGACTTGTAGAAACCACCGTCCAATCCTTCATCAGCGAAAGCAGTATAATCGACACCGTAATCGGTAAAGCTCCAACCAAATGCATCCTCGAAGAACTGTTTTGTAGCTGGAATATCTTTGGCGGGAAATTCTACATAGTTTAACTTTAAATTTTTCGGCATAATTTAAATCCTTTGGGCACATAACGCATCTTTAATAGGCTAAAAATAGTTGGTTTAAATAAGCGAAAAAGGAACAAAAACCAACTGTTTTTTGTCCTTTTGAATGACTTGTTAGAGGGCTACTAACAACCTTAGTTATTTCATCGATATGCAAAAAAATAAACGACTTAATATCAAAAACATTAATCCTGAGCTTCGTCATGGGGGGAAATCCAATGAGATAACCCCGATTTATTTATGTCGGCTATTTCGTCAACAACACCATAATTAAGTGCCTCATTAGCATTTATGTTAAATGTTTTGTTCAAACTATCGCCCTCGGTAGGAAAGAAATGACTTGGCAGAACAGCGTATTTTTTCCAAAAAGATCTAGTATATTCCGCCATTTTTTTCTGGTAAGAGTATTTACTTTTATCATCAGTGAGATCATATTTATTAAATACCATATGTATGCCAACTATTGATTCACTTGATATAATTCGTTTTCCTGTAGCCGCAGCTAATATAAAGGATCCAGATGAAGATACACGTCCAATTCCAAAAACATTAACAGGAGATGATATATGACGCATAGCATCCATAATTGCCATGCAATCACTACTCGAACCTCCACTACTTTTCAAAACAATTGTAATAGCTTTGCTAGGCTCTAGAGTTTCCAAGTACAACAATTGTGAAATAATGCGTTTAGCGGAGTTTGAGGAGATTCTTTCAGTTACCATTATAACTCGAGAATTAAGCAGTGGATCTTCCCAATAATTTGACTTCACGTCCTGTTCAATAGTAACTGACGAACTTTTAATAGCTTTACTAATCATTGCACTAGAAGAAACAATTGTGACACATAGTAAAACTGTGAATACAACATTCATAAAAATCACCTTCATTTTACCCTCAATATATTCTTGAATTAAGTACACTAAACCTTTAGTAATTAATATTATTGTATTTATAAAGCCTCACACCGATAGTGTTAATACCCCTGAACACCCTTCTAACAATTATTTTGACTGCTTACTCGACTATTTCTCTAGCCCTATAACGTCAGATTAAAGAGTAAATAGCCAACTGTTATTTGTCTTTTAGGAATGGCTTATCATATGCAAACTACTTCTTTTTTATAAGTTTTTCTAGCAAATACCTTACATTATCTGATGCAATAAAAATAGCTTGGAATAGTTGCACAGAAAGTATGCTGGAAATTAAAATAGCAGGCAAAGTATATAGGTGAAGTTTGTCATCAATAGTTATTACAGTCACCAGGCCTAAAACTACACATAGGCATAACGAAATAACAAGCCCGATACCTGACTCGTTTACTTTAGAAATCCCAATTACAATTCCAAGAATAGAACCTATAGTAATAGATTTGAACTGATTACTGTGCATAAATCCCTTTACCAACGCCCATTTAAGCGGTTATTTATAATTAGCGAAACGAACAACCAAGGTTAAATTGTCTGTTTCAATGCCTTGTTAGCAGTATTATTTACGAAAAGATTTTCTAATTAAACTATATATAAAAAAATCTCCAGATAAATGGACAACTACAGCGCCTAGAGAACCAATACCGTTTGACGTTGAAAAGGCCTTGATAAAACTATCTCCATTATGATTTAAATTGCTGCGAATACTATCTAATGCGACTTCGAATAGACTATATTCACTATAAATCGCAGATAAATTAACTATAGCGAACATAAGAAAAAGAATTGTGACCGCTCTTTGCTTTTCTATATCCCAATCAATTTTTGAAGAAAATAACCACCCTAAAAAAACCGCACATGCGGTTACATAAAAATTCCAAAGAAAGTCGATCTGTTCACTTATAGATAATGCTATTTGAACGATTTCATAATCCGTCATAAAAACTCCATTTATTAATATAAACCTAACACCCACTTAAGCGGACAAAAATAGTTGGTTAAAATGTGAAGCGATGCGGAACCTAACCAACTGCTTTTGTTCTGTTTAAAGTGTTTGTTATGCAATTTTCTACACTAACACTAACGTTTAACCTCGTACCAGTTTTTATCAAGGTATTCTCGCTCCTTCCCTAACATGGCTCTTTTCACTTTCCATGGATTACCAAATAGACGAACGAAATGCCAGTCCCCAAATTCGTCAAATTTTCTACAGGACGTTGTGATTGACTCAACTTTTATTATTGTGTGTCGCCTGCCGTTCCTGCGACCATGCGATTTGAGTCTTCTAAGGAAATCAACATCCTCTGCGATATGTAGCTTTTCGTCGAACCCTCCGATAGCATCAAAATCAGACTTTTTGAACCAATACATTCCAAAAGATAGTCCTAGGAAAAAAGCAGGTACCAGCATAATTCCATACCCGACAGCTATTCCAGCTGATATCCTATCTGGTTTAATTCGTATACCTCCGCCAAGCGGATTAGAGAGCTTAGTATATTTATAGATTTCTGCCAAAACCCCTTTAGACATCCAGCTATCGGCATCAATGGTAATTACCCATTCAGTTTTTGCATGAGCAACTCCCGTATTTCTGATTTCCGACAGGTTCTTTGAGTTGTTACTAACAACTGTAGCGCCGTGAAGCTTTGCAATACCTTCAGTCTGATCAGTACACCTGTTTAAAACAACTATAGTTTCGACTTGCAGGTCATGTGGAGCCAGCTGTTCATTTATTGATGCCAGACATCGACCAATGTACTTCTCTTCATTATGGGCTGGGATAACTATACTAATTTTCATTGGTATCACCTTTAGGAAAGTGTTTCTTAATGCATAACGCCCGATTAATAACCAACGGTTACATTAGCCACCAACACTACGTAACAAATTGAATATATTTAGTTATATTTACTATGTTTTATTTTGTTTTTCGTTTAAAAAAAAGATGGTAGTCATTTGCAATCCAACGATGCTGTGCGCTGACCAATTCCCAGCCTTCTTGACCCCGAAATTTACAAACCTCTCTTAATTTATCGTCTCCTTTCGATAACCAAGAATAATCCACTTTTTCAATTTTATACTCAAACTCATCCATAAATGTAATTCTCCTGATGTAGATCCCCCCCATTAAGAGGCTTTGGATACAAATGGAATGTAAAGTGTACCTGACCCTTTATATTTTTCAGAATAGAAATCGACCATCATCTCCTTGTTTTTAGACTTAAATATATATAAAACTCAAGCTGTTAAATTATCATCTATCTATAGATTTTAATATCCATTCCAAGAATAAATCTTCTATTTCAGGCATTAAGCTTAATATTCTTGTGGCATGACCTGTTTTTGCCTCTCCTGGGTAAACCCAAATCTCGGCATTTTTTGAACCATCACGTATATCTTGGTAAAGCGGAGTAAAAAATGGCCGCTCATTTTCCACACGTGTAAATACCCACGGTTTACCGCTTTCATCAATTTTTGCGATCGACTCTTCGCTAAATGAACCCGGTGACATTTCAATATAGGCATCGGCAAATCCAACTACATCACTGGCATTAACCATTTTTTCACCACTGTAACTGCCCCCCATATAGATCAATGGAAGTTCTTTAAAACGAGGATCTGATTTGATCCATTTATGTGCAGCGGCAATATCGCTCCAAGCCCGATCATTAATTTCAAAATTCTTCTTTACCAAATAGTCAAAGGCTCCAAGGTTTATGCTTTCACCATTGCCGCGAAGATCAAGACGCAAACTATGAAAACCAAGTTTATTAGCTTTATTGGCCATAGAAATATATTCTGATCGTGTTCCTGCAGCTTTATGCAACATTAGAATAAAACCTTTCGGCTTTTGTGATTGTGAAACACCAAGCTCTCCAATAAGCTCCCAGCCTTCGTTGTGAATTATGACTTTTTGTTCAGCTGCAAACGAAGAACTCGATGCAAAAAAAGCGAGAAACAATAAAATACCGAGTAATTTACTCATCTATATTCTCATATTAAATGAAGGTGATAATTTTTTGAATTATAACCAATTTACCATAATCTGCATGGTTTTGTATTGGTGGATATATATGATGCGACTTAGCCTATTCTAAAGAAGTGGCTAAGCATCTATGAATTACCATAATAAGAGAAGATTCTTTTGGAAAATCCAAATAGTAGTAAAGTTACTTTATGACTCATGTCCACTACTCCACTCTATAAACGCTCACGCAATACTTTAGAATGACTCGCAATCATTATATTGTGATTAAGGAAGATAGATTGTTAAACATGCCATTTCACGGCGACTAAATGTAAATGATTTTAAATTAAGGGGAGTAATCTAGGGATTAAACTTATATCTCACCTTACTTGTTAGGGATTTTTATGCAGGCCTTCGCGCCTTTTTCATTAACCTTATTTACTAAGGTTAACTGTCCACCATGCTGTTCTATAATGTTTCGGCATAACACTAACCCTATTCCTTGCCCATTTTGCTTCGTTGTATAAAAGGGCACAAACAAGTTATCGCTATTTTGAATGCCGCTACCGTAATCAGAAATTTCGAGGATGGTAAAACCGACTATTTGATAACTGTTAAAGCTTATTGTTATTTTTTCATTATCCATGCCTTGCAAACTACTTGCTTGTTTGGCATTAGTAATTAAGTTTAATAATACCTGTTCAAACAATATCGGATCTGCGGTTATATACTTAACGTCTAATTTATTTTTAACCACTAAGTCTGGGTGTAACATGCACATTTTTGAAAGTGTATTTTTTAAATCTATTTCCTTAAGATTAAGGCTATATACCTGTGTCATTTGACTATATTGTTGAACAAATTCCGTTAAATTTTGACTACGTTCAACGATAACATTTAGGGCTTCTTTTTGATCTGGAACTTGGCTAAATTGCGCCAGGGTTTGCGCTAATGATTGAATAGGCGTTAAGGTGTTTTTAATTTCATGACTTAATACTCTTACAACTTGCTGCCATGACTGAGATTGCATTTTTCTCAATTCAGAGCTGATATCAGTTAACATTAATAATTGATGCTGTCCTGAATGGTCTTTAAAGCTGCTAGAGCGAATCTTAAATCGCTGAGCTTGTTCTGTATCATCAAAGCACCATTCATTTTCTAATTGCGATAAACCAAGAGATTTAATGGGCGTAAGTCGCATCAAGCGCCAATCTTTGTTTATCCAATTTGATAGGCCTTGATTACCGTAAACAAGCTTATTCTGTTCATCAATTAAAAGTACAGGACTGTCTAACTGTTTTATCAAGCTATGAACTAATAAATCTTTCTCATCAAAGAGGCGTTTTTTTTGTCTTAACAGTTGCGCAAGATTTTCAACCTCATGAAAAAGTTGCGCACTAACGCCCTTGGAAAAAACAGGAATAGTTTTAAAAGAGTAATCATCAACTTTAATTGATTCTAATGAAGTCAACAAACCAAAATATGGTTGTATTAACTTGTTTTTTATATTTTCAGTGAGAAAAGCCAAAAGAGGTAAACTAAAGATAAATATTGTCACGACTAATAAAAGTGAACGACTAATAAGCCAAGTACTAAGTAAAATGAAAAACAGTAGAATAAAGTTAACGCTAAATAATACTCGATTCAGCCATTGCTCTAAACTTAATGGGCTCATAGACGGAAAGTTATTACTCTGTTCATTTTCCATTTCAATTGAGTTCCCCAAGGTAGTCTTTGGCACTAATTTTATATTTGTCTAACCGACGATAAATAGCACTTTTACTTAATCCTAATAGCACAGCCGCTTCATTAGTTTGCCCATGACACTGACTTAAAGCTTGATCAATTAACATTTTCTCTGCCGCTTCAATAGTCATCAAAGGCATACTTTGTCCATTGTTTCGAGACAGAGTTGTTACACTTCCTTTATTGCTATCGGCTTGCTTGTAGTTATCGTTTATCATCAGATATTCAGCTTTTATGTCGACCTCTTTATGCATTAAGACGACACGTTCAAGTATATGACTAAGTTCACGCAAGTTACCCGGAAAGTCATAGAGGCATAACCGTTTTATAGCACAGGGTAATAAACTCATTAATGGCTTGTCATATTGCAAACACAACTTGGTCAGCATAATTTCAGCAAGCTCAGGAATATCTTCAAGTCGCTCTCTTAATGCGGGAACGGTTAGTTCTATGGTGTTTAACCTAAAATAAAGGTCTTGCCTAAAAAGATCTTGTTTAAATAAGTGTTTAAAATCAGCATTCGTTGCACTGATCAAACGTACATTCGCTTTTTGTGTAATGCTCGAACCCACGGGCTCATATTCTCCTGATTCAAGCACTCTTAATAATTTCCCCTGAGATGCAAGGGGAATATTTGCCACTTCATCGAGAAACAATGTACCTGATTCTGCCAACTCAAAGCGTCCAATACGTGTTTGATGAGCACCAGTGAATGCCCCTTTGGTATGGCCAAACATTTCGCTTTCAAACAAGTCACCGGGAATAGCGCCCATATTAACGCTAACTAATGCTGAGCTGCTAAACTGATTGTTCTGCAATTGCTGATTGTATTTATGGTGAATATAGTTAACTAAGGTACTTTTACCTGTACCATTTTCACCGGTTAATAAAATCGTCGCTTTGGTTTGGGCAACTTCATCAAGTTGAGCTAATAATGTCTTCATCGCCGGAGAATGGGCGACAAACGATAATTGTTGCTCTATATCAGTCTCATTTGTTTGTTGTAGTTTCTTATTTTGTTTTTGCAGCTCTTCTACTTTCAAACATTGTTTTATGACTTGCAACAACCTTTGGTTGTCCCATGGTTTTTCAATAAAGTCTTGTGCGCCGACTTTAAGTGCCTTAACGACTAAATCAACACTCGACCAAGCAGTAATAGCGACAACAGGTAAATACTCGTTTAAAACCATTATTTTTCGTAAGCAATATAATCCCTCTTCACCTGAAGTGGTATCAAGTGAAAAATTCATATCCAATAAAACAAGGTTTACCACTTCTGTTTCAAGTACGGCTAAGCCAGTAACTGGGCTGTCGGCTTCAATAATTTCAAAACCATAATTACTCAGAAAAAAACGAGCGCTTAATCTGACTTCTGCATTATCGTCAATAATTAGTATTTTTTGTTTAGTTGTCATAATCAATTGATAGCTTAATATTACTGCCTTTAACTAAAGATATTAGCACAAAGACAGCCATTTATTCAGTAACTTATACCCGTTCCATTTACTGAAACTTTCATATTCAAATGGTACGAGTATATCGTCGATGATGAGATTGTTATTCGTCTCTTAACGCTTTTACAGGATCTTGTTTCACCATGCTTGTAACAGGAATAAAGCAGGCTATAAATGAGAACACCAGTAGTAACAATAATGACATTATGATTTGAATGGCATCTGGTGATCCTAAGTGCTCTATTTGATTAATCGCTACTTGATAAATTAGCACTGCAAATAATAGACTTGCACACAAGCCTAACATCACAGGTTTCAAAGCATCTTTTAGTACTAAATTAATAATACGTTTTCGCTTGGCACCTAAGGCCATACGAACACCTAATTCATAGCGTCTCATTTGCGTTGAATAACTGATGACACCATAAATCCCAGTACAAGCAAGAATAAGGGCAAAAAGACTTAAACCAGCCGCTAACCAGGCCGTTAATCTATATTGATAGACCATTATTGCTACAGCTTCAGGCAGTGGTGTATAATTTTGAATACGTAAACTGGCATCAACAACACGTAATTGCTCAAGGATATCTATTTTAGACATCGGCATACTAGCCTTGGTTTTTAAGTTTAAAGTGAGTCGCCACCATGGTCTAGCAGGAATATATACTTGCGGTCGACTCTCTTCAGAGAGG
>Ga0209291_1001697_pt1 | contig 19177 bp, 19 predicted proteins | sample GOMGulsemesocosm_FD_184633 | JGI IMG/M metagenome (GOLD analysis project Ga0209291, IMG submission 184633) | Methane-oxidizing microbial communities from mesocosms in the Gulf of Mexico - GOM9B Gulf of Mexico (SPAdes) (version 2) | ecosystem: Environmental > Aquatic > Marine > Cold seeps...
GTTGGTCTTCCATTTTCTATAAGTTTTGACATTTCTAACACTACTAATGTTAAAGTTTGTGATGTGAGATTAGATATTAGAATAGATGATAGTTTAGGTCAAAAATATGCTTGGCTCAGTACATCGGTTATTCCCTATGATGTTAAATCAAAAAACAATGTTGTAAAAACAATTAGTTTCGAATTAGAAAAGCTTAATCTACAGAAAGGAATATATTATGTGACAACATATTTGGAATGTAAAGGAGAAGTATCCGATTGGATACAAAATGCTTTTGATTTTGAAATTTTAGACGGAAAATATTATGAGTCAGATGCAAAAGTACCTAACAATCAAGGTAAAATTTTGCTTGATTATTCAATAAAACATAGTTAAATGAATTTTTTTAAAAGAAAGAACATTAAACAAGAGGTACAAGATTATACTGTAAAGGATTGGCTTAAAGAGTTAGATTGGGCAAACGTATACCATGATAGTATCAGAGGTAAATCGTATTTAGAAAATCTGAGTTTGAATATCGGTAGATGGGCAGGTAACTATGCTTTTTTTTATGTTTTGAATAGAATAATGCATGATTTTAAACCAAAAACAATTATTGAATTTGGTTTAGGTGAATCTACTAAGTTTATTTCATCTTGTATTAAAGGTTTAGATTATGATTGCAAATATGTGGTTATTGAGCAAAATATGGATTGGAAAATTCATTTTCAATCTAATTTTCAATTAACTAATAATACGAGTCTTATACATTGTCCTATAGAAAGGAAAGAGATTAATGGATTTAGTGTCAATACTTACAAAGACTTAAAAAATCAAATAGATTTTCAAGCAGAATTATATATTGTAGATGGACCTCATGGTAGTGAACGATTCTCAAGATTTGACATATGCTATTTGGCAGAAAAATTCACAAAAGAAAGCGAGTTTGTAATTTTGATAGATGATTGTCAAAGAAAAGGAGAACAGGATACTTTTGAGGCATTAGAAATGATTTTTAAAGAAAAAGAGATTATTTTCTTTAAAGCTAAATATTCAGGAGTCAAAACAGTGAGCCTAATTGTTTCTAATAAGTATAAATATTCAACTACATTTTAAGATATGGATATACTTGCTGTATTAGTTAACTATGGAGATGAGCAATTGAATTATCTAGAACAAGTTGTATCTGAACTAAAAAGTTTTAAAAACTACAAAGTAACAATTATTGTTCAATCAAATATACCATTAAATATTCAAGGTGTAGATAAAGTTAATGTTGTAGAATTAGAGGACTATCAATTATTACCACTAACCTGTAGAAAAATTATTTGGGAAAACAAAAACGATTTTGATGTTTTTATTTTTGGAGAGAACGACCATATGTTTCTTGAAAAACATATAGATAAGCATTTAGAATACGTCAAAATACTTCCAAAAAATAGAATTACAGGGTTGATTCAGTTTGAAGAAAATGAAACTGGACGTTATTATCCTGGATATCATCTTCAATTTGATTGGAGGTATGACTCAGTAGAGAATTACGATGGAAAAAAATTCGCACATTTTACTAATACACATCAAGCAGGTTTTATTTTAACTAAACAACAATTATTAACTATTGGAAAGCGTTTTGATTTTAATAAATTAGTAAAAGATTTACCTCTAAGTTTTATAGATAAATTATTAAATAAAATAAAAAAAATACTAAAATTACCATTAAAACATCCCAATAATTATAGTGTAAAATGTAAAGTTAACACAGATGTCTACGATTATGGTGGTATGAAAAAACTAATTTGTATTTCAGAGTTTGAAGACAATCTAATACATCATTTACCAAACATATATATTGATGGTTTAAAAGGGAGAAATAAATTTAGGTCAGATTCAGATAAAATGGATCATGCCATACAAAAACTGTTAAAAAAGTAAATGGTAGAATATTCTTTAATAGTACTTGCTAAAACAGATTCTGAATTTATTTTTAAAATGAATGAAGACTGTTTTAACACCTTTATTAAAAGTATAGAATATATAGATAGTACTTTTGAAATCATACTGATAGAAAGTAATGAAAAAGCAAATTATGTTTACTCAATTCAAAATTTGAAAATTATAACACCAAAAGCAGATTTTAATTTTCATAAATTTTTGAATATTGGAATAAAAGAGGCATCTGGTAATTATTATATTTTAAGTAATAATGACGTAAAATACACAAAAGAATGGTTGGCAAATTTACAAAATGTAGCTTTTAATAATCCTAAAATACAATCATTTTCTCCTTATGATCAAAAATCTAATAAATTACCAATGGAAAGTATAAAGAGTAATTCGTTTATTTTAGGGTACCAAATTCAAAAGCACTTAACGGGTTGGTGTATAATTATGCACAAAAATGTTATAAATAAAATAAAGAAGTTAGATGAAAAATTTAATTTTTATTACGCAGATTTTGATTATGCGATGCAATTACAAAAATATAACATAAAACATGCCTTAGTGACTAATGCTAAGGTAAATCATTTAGAAAGTGTTTCATATAACCAAGAAAACAATATAAATTATAGTGAATTACCATCAGATACACCAAAGTATTTAATAAATGAAAATTGGACTTGGATTTTAAAGGATAAAAAGATGGTAGAGGGTGTCATTTCTTATCATAAAAAATGGGGTTCTAGACGTTCGATTAAAGTCAAGCTATATGCAATTAAGCTATTAAAATCAATAGGTTTGGGTTTTTTTAGCAGATTTATTTTAACAACTAAATATTAAATAATTGAAAATAACATATTTAATAACAGGAGGAGCAGGAAATGTAGGTAGTACACTAGCAAAACATTTGGCTAGCGATAAATCAAATACAATTATAATTGTTGATAATTTATCTACAGGAAGCCTTAATAAAGTTCCAAAACTAGATAATGTAAAATTTATAAAAGCTAATGTTAATAATTATAATGACATTGCTCCAATTTTTGCACGTTATGATTTTGATTATGTATTTCATTATGCAGCAATGGTTGGTGTTAAGCGAACCCTAGAAAACCCAATGAGTGTGCTTGAGGATATTGAAGGTATTAAAAATGTGTTATCACTATCAAAAAATTCTGGAGTAAAACGTGTATTTTATTCAAGTTCATCTGAAGTTTATGGAGAGCCTTTTGAAATCCCTCAAAACGAGAATACAACGCCATTAAATTCTAGATTACCATATGCTATCGTCAAAAATGTTGGCGAAGCTTTTTTTAAATCTTACTATCAAGAATATGGATTAGAGTATACCATTTTTAGGTTTTTTAATACTTATGGGCCAAATCAAAGTGAAGATTTTGTACTACCACGTTTTTTAAAATTAGCATTGCAAGATAAAGACATTAATATCTATGGAGATGGCTTGCAAACACGATCGTTTTGCTATGTTGACGACAATGTTGAAACCTGTATAAAAGCAATTACAGATAAGTCTTGTATTAATGAGGTTTTAAATGTTGGTAGTGACTTAGAACAAACCATTTTGTCACTTGCTCAAACCATTATTAAGTTAACCAATTCAAAAAGTAATATTGTTCATTTACCAGCATTAGAAGAAGGAGATATGGCAAGACGTTGTCCAGATACGTCAAAAATGAAAAAAGTTTTAGGTAAAGATTTGATGTCGTTAGAAGAAGGTGTTTTAAAACTAGTTAAACATTACAGTAATTTATAATATATGCGTAAAGGATATAACCCTACCAAAGGTGGTAAGTTAGTCGTTAAAGCACCATGTGATCATAGGATAATAATACCCTTACACATTCCACATGAAAATGATTACTTTAAAGATGCCTATAAAATTTTTGAACTTTGTCTATTTTCAGTTTTAAAAACAGCCAGTTCAAAATTAAAAGTCTCTATTATTAGTAATAAATGTTCTTTTGAGGTTAATCAAAGACTTTTGCAATTATACAAAGACCAAGATATTGATGAGCTTATCATAGAAAAGGAAGGCATAGGAAAAATTAATAGCCTGTTAAAAGCTTTACGTACAGTTGAAGAGCGTTTAGTAACCATAACAGATGCAGACGTATTATTTTTAGATCAATGGGAGGATGAGGTTGTTTCTGTTTTTAAATCTTTTCCAAAAGCAGGAGCAGTTTGTCCAGTCCCACTTTACAGAAAGCATCTAGATTTAACAGCCAATATTTGGAGTAAGTATTTGTTTTCAAATAAATTAAAATTTAGAGCAGTTAAAGATGTTGATGCCTTAGAGAATTTTGTAAAAAGTATAGGTTGGACTCACTTGCCAGAAGAATTTGGTGATAGCATTGGTACATTAACAGCAAAAGACAATACTGTAGCAGTTTTAGGCTGTTCTCATTTTGTTGCTACCTATAAGTCAGAAGTATTTAAAGCGCTTCCAGAAGACAATAGTGCTTATTTAATAGATGGAGATAGCGAGTTTTTATACATGGATAAGCCAGTAGTGTTAGTGGATGGTTATCGTTTGTCAACGTATACAAATAATGCTTACCATTTAGGGAATGTATTTGAACCCTGGATGCAAGACAACTTTGATGCTTTAAAAGCAAGAGAACAAAAATACATTGATTACTCGTCCTTAAAAACTTTAAAGAAAAATACAATTAAGTATATTTTAGCTCATAAGATTTTTAAGAATGTGATAAAGTTTAGACCTATATTAAGGTATATGTTAAAACTAAAAGGATTAACTAAGGCTCAAGTAGATAATTATGTTGATCTTAAGTAGTAAAAACAATTTTTTATAGTTGGTAGTTTGTTTGTGTTTTTAAATTTGAAAAATATAAAAGTAAGTCATTGGTTTTCGGCTAAATTTTAATCATCATTTTAGTACTTTATTTTAACTTTTTTAATGCTATAATACATGTTGTATTCTCCATGTTCATTATTGTCTTGGGATACACAGCGTTAAAAGTAGTCAAGGATTTTGGTATTCTTGGGGATGTGTCATATGGTATATACAGCTTTTTTATTCAGCAACTTTTAATGTGGATTTTTAAATTGAAAACTATAAATTTATCTGTTTACGCATTATTGCTTTCAATAGTGTTTGAATATTTGTCTTGGTTTTTAGTTGAGAAAAGAGAGTTACGATATAAATAATAATTTAAATTGAATTTATATGTCAAAGTTTAAAAATAAAATTTTTTTAAATTACCTCAGGGTAAGGAATAAATTAAGAAAGAGAATGGGGAAGAATTCAATTTTATTGTCCTCTAGAAATATTTTAGAGAATAACTTTAAATCTTCAGCTGATTTTAGTTTTGTTCAGGTTGGAGCTAATGATGGAGTGAGCTTTGATTTTCTATTTGATTTTGTGTCAACACGGAAATCAATAGGTGTAGTATTAGAGCCTATTACATCATATTTCATTGAGTTAAAAAAGAATTATGCCTTTAATAAAAATATTATTCCAATTAATGTAGCTATACATCCAACGCTTAAAGAGGCTAATATCTATAAAATTAATCCAATGTTTCAAAATGAATATCCTTCATGGGTAAAGGGTATTGCATCATTAGATCCTAATCATCACAAAAAGACCAATATAAACACTGAACACATGATAGTGGAAAAGGTTAAAGCAGATAGTCTAATAAATGTTTTAAATAATAATGATTTAAATTTTGATAATCTTGATTATTTTCAGATTGATACTGAAGGTTTTGATTTTGAAGTTTTAAAAATGATAGATTTTAATATTATTAAACCTGTTGTTTTGAAATTTGAATCAGTAAACCTTAGTAATAATGACAAGCATGTTGCTTTTTTATTATTAAAAAGACAAGGTTATTATGTTTTTGATGAAGGTGGAGATTCTATTGCTGTTAATTTAAATTTGATCAAACTGTACTAATGATTAATAAAGTCATACATTATTGTTGGTTTGGTAATTCAAAAAAAACAAAACTTATCGAAAACTGCATTAGTAGTTGGAAGATCTTTTGCCCAGACTATGAAATTATTGAGTGGAATGAATCGAACTGTGATTTGACACATCCTTTTATTTTACATGCGCTTAAGGCCAATAAATGGGCTTTTGTTGCGGACTATATAAGATTACATGTTTTGTTTAATTATGGAGGAGTTTATCTAGATACAGATATGGTGTTAGTAAAATCATTAGACCCTTTTTTAAAGCATAAGTGCTTTTTTGGAGCAGAAGAAGAGACTATTATTAGTGCTGGAATAATAGGCAGTGTAAAAAAGAATAACCTAATATTTGATTTGTTAAAAAGCTATGACAATTTAGATTTAAATCAAGATTTAGATTTTAATAATTTAGCAATACCCTTATTGATTACATCACATATTAAAACAATTAATAAAATTTTTTCTGTAAAAATAAATGACATAACCTCGTTTGATGACGTTGTGATTTATCCACAAAATTATTTTTATCCTTTTCCGAATAAAGAAAAAAGTAATATTAAAAACCATTTGTCATACGCAACAGAAGATACAGTTGCTATTCATTTGTGGAATGCCTCGTGGGTTGACTATAACGAATTTGATTATTTAAATCAAAAACGCTTCGGTAAGGCTATGACTAAGGTTTTAAGAACTTTATTTGTCTCAAGGGATTTTAATAAATACTATTTTAAAAGAATTTTTAATCATTTAAAAAAAAACTATGATTAAAAACATCAAACAAAATCTAAAAAGGAAAGTTCTTTTTTTTATTGGAATTTATAATTTTTACTATTTCAGACTTGTTGAAACTAAAAAAATTAAAAATGCAGATTTGGTTTTTTTCTTCCCCTATTATCATACAGGTGGTGCTGAAAAAGTGCATTTGAATATTGTTAAAGCTCTAGAGAAACAAAATATCTATATTATTTTCACCCATTTGTCAGCAACCAAAAATTATCACAGTGCTTTTAAAACTCACGCAAATATTGTAGAAATTAATAATATTAAAAATAAAAAATCTGCGGTTCTTAATAAGTTTTTAGAAAATAAAATTTTAAAAACTATTAATAAAAGTAAATCAATACATTCTGTATTTGGTTCTAATACAGATTATTTTTATCAATTATTGCCTAAAATTAAATCAGATATTTATAAAGTTGATTTAATACATGCGTTAAGCGAAAATGATCCAAGAGAATTACAGTTTGTAAACAGCTGTCAATTTATCGATTCTCGAATTTGTATTAATACTAAAGCTAAAGAAGATTTAATTTCAATTTATAACAATAATAAATTAAGTAAAAAATTAAGTGATAAATTAGTAATAATACAAAATGGTGTAGATGTTAATAAAGGATTAAGCTATAAGAAAGATGACAACCGAATTTTAAAATTTGGTTTTATTGGTAGATGGTCTGCTGAAAAAAGACCAGAGATTTTTTTAGACGTTGCTAAACAAATTATTCATAAATACCCTAAGGTTGAGTTTGTTATGGCTGGAACAGGTATGAAATCTAATCTATCAAAAATTGAGAATTCTGGAGTCTCTTTTTTAGGCGAAATTACAGATCCTAAAAAATTGGATGAGTTGTATAAAAGTTTAACAGCAGTAGTTATAACCTCAGTATATGAGGGTTTTCCTATGGTAATTATGGAGTCTATGATATTTGGCACCATACCAATAGCTACAAATGTTGGCGGTATTAGCCAACATATTAATCACATGAAAAATGGATTGTTAATTTCTTCAGAACATAAAGCATCCATAGTTGAGAGGTTTGTTGAAAACATTTCCTATTTGATAGAAAATGAACAACATTTAAAAATAATATCAACTAACGCTAACAATTATGCATTAGATAATTTTAATATTGATAAATTTAACACTTCTTATCAAGTTTTATTTAGAAAAAAGCCATGAAGTTATTAATGGTCGCCATTCCAAACCATCATTTTTTTCAGTGGGTTAACCAATTGAAAGATGCTGGCTATGAGGTGTATTGGTTTGATATCACTGATGGAGGACCTAAATCTTCAAAAATAGAGTGGGTTACTCAAATAAAAGGATGGAAATTAAAATGGGATTTTCCGTTTAGGACTCAAGTAAAAAAAAAGTTACCTAAGTTATATAGCAAGATTCAAAAAGTAAATGAAACGGATGTTACTAAAGCTTTTAAAAAGGTATTAGAACAAATTCAACCAGATATAGTCCATTGTTTTGAAATGAAATTATCAGGTTTGCCTATTTTACCTGTAATGTCACAAAATAAAATACCCTTAATTTATTCTTCATGGGGAAGCGATGTGTTTTATTATAAACAACATGGTGTAAATCCCAAAAAAGTTAACACGTTTATTAAGCGTATTGATTTGTTAATATCAGATTGTAAAAGGGATGTTGGCATAATACAAAGCTTAGGGTACCGTAGTCCTTTTTACGTCTTACCTGGTAATGGAGGATTAGCTATTAATGCGGAGCACATAAAAAAAACAAATCAAAGAAAAAATATAATCTTTAAAGGCTATCAATATGATGTTGGAGAAGCTATTCAAATTGTAAAAGCTTTAGAAATTGTAGCTATTAATTTACTTAAAAACCTGACTATACATTGTTATAGTGCAGATGTTGAGGTTATAGATTATATTAAGCAATCAGATGTTTTTAAACTTTTAGATTATGCAATATACCCAAGACACCAAAGACTAGACAATAAAAAGTTATTAAAAATAATGGGTAGTAGTGTTTTACATTTAGGAAATAACCTTTCCGATGGTATGCCTAATGCGCTTTTAGAAGCTATGGCAATGGGAGCATTTCCCATTCAATCAAATCCTGGAGGCGCAACAGAAGAAGTGATTAATGATGGCGTCAATGGTTTTTTAATCCATAACCCATTAGATTTTAGAGCTATAGCAACCTTGATAGAACAAGCTTTGCAAGATGAAATTTTAAGGGTAAAGGCTCAAGAATATAATATTAATTTTATTAATGAAAATTACAAACGTAGTATATTGCAACCAACAATTGTTCAACTTTACCAAAAGCTAAAAAACAATTAAATTAAAGGATGCAGATTTCATTTTTAATAGTCACAAAAAACAGACCCGAAGATTTAGCTTTAACTTTAAAGAAGCTGAAATCTTTAATGGATTTTTCTATTCATGAAGTGTTGGTATTTATTGATGGTTGTTCAAAAACCGAAACTATTATTATTGATTTTGACTGGGTTAATTGGACAGTGTCTAAAAAAAGCATTAGTGCTTCGCCTGCTAGACATATATTATATAAAAAAGCACAAGGAGATTTGTTTGTTGGTTTAGATGACGATGCACACCCTTTAAGTCAAAATTTTATTAGCACTATTCAAGCTAGATTTAGCACAAATAACAATATTGGTATTATTGCATTTCAGGAAGTACGTGGTGTATTTATTTCAGATGAAGAAGCATTGCAGCAGTCTAAATCAATAAAATCTTATTATACTAATGATTTTATTGGTTGTGGCTTTGCTATTAAAAAAGAGGTCTATACTGCTACAAACGGTTTTCCGGTTTGGATAGATATTTATGGCGAAGAGCCTGCATTAGCTTTAGAGGTTTTGGATTTGGGTTATCAAATAATTTATGATCCAAGAATTATAGTAAATCATCGTATAGATATAGAAAAACGAAAGCTTCAAGGACGAAATTATTTTAGATTTGAACGTCAGTTAAATAACGCTATACGTTATTATTTAGTGTATTATCCAAAGCCAATTAAAAAGGTTTTAAAAACTTTGTTACACAATTTTAAAAAGTATGCCTTAACAGATATAAGATATTTTAAATCATTTATAACAGTTGTTTTTAAAGTGATTATTAATCTTTTTAAAATTTTAAAATTTAGGCAACCCGTCAAACAAGAAACTATTGAGAAAAAGCAGCGCTTAAAAGGATTAAACTATTAATTATAAACATTTTAAACATTATATGTTAGTTAAAATTTGCAGATATTATCCCTATCCAGATATAAAAAGACAAACTCCAAATCAGTCTTTTAAGTGGAATAATATTACGTTTACGGAGGAAGATGTTGACGAATGTGATTTTTTAGTAATTTTAGATTATCCAAAGTCTGATGTTACTGTTAAGGTAAACCCAAATCATATCCTACATATATGTTTAGAGCCCGCTAATGAAATATCAAAATACAGGCAATTTGCTAACAAGCAATCTTCAGTTGTGTATAATCAAATACAAGAAGGAGGTAAATACATAAAATCTCAACCAGCGCTACCTTGGCATTTGGATAAAGATTATAACTATTTTAAAAAATTGAAACCGGAAAGTCTAAAAAAAGAAGATAAAATTGTTTGGGTTACAAGTAATCAACGTGCTTCTATTCAGCATAATAAAAGAATGGATTTTTTGGATAGTATTTCAGATTTATCATTTATCGAGCTATACGGAAGAGGAATTAAAGAAGTAGATAGTAAATGGGATGTCATGAGGAACGCTAAATATGCTATTGCTTATGAGAATTTTAAAAACCCATTTAATTGGACAGAAAAAATATCGGACTGTTTTTTAAGTTATACAGTGCCTTTGTATTTTGGTTGTGATAGGATAGAAGATTATTTTCCAAAAGAAGCAATAATTCAAATTGATCCAAAGGATAAACATATTAAACAATTTTTAAAAGAGATAGTACACTCAAATAATTATAACCAAAAAATTGAAGCGCTTAAAGCTGCTAGAACTTTAGTGTTAGATAAGTATCAAATTTTTCCTTTTATTAGCAATCAAATTAACGCAATTGTATCTAGAGAAGGTATTAAATCTAATGAAAAGAAAAAAATAATATCCATTAAAGGTGGGAATGACTATTTTGATAATTATCCAAAAAGTATTGAGGTTACTAGAATAATTAGAAAAATAAAAAATAAGATAAAACTATAAACAAATCAGGATAAATGTATTTTAACTCCCTAGACTTCGCCCTGTTTTTACCAATAGTTTTTATACTCTATTGGTTTGTAACTAATAAAAATTTAAAACTTCAAAATGCGTTATTAGTTGTGGCTAGTTATGTGTTTTATGGCTGGTGGGATTGGCGTTTTTTATCTTTAATTGTTTTTAGTTCTCTTGTGGATTATACCATTGGATTACAATTAAACCATACAGCACAACCCTCTAAAAGAAAGTTGTTACTGTGGTCCAGTATTCTTGTAAACTTAGGCTTTTTAGGTTTTTTTAAATATTATAATTTCTTTATCGACAGTTTTGTTGAAGCTTTCTCATTTTTTGGGAGTCCAATTCAGCCCAACACGTTAGATATTATTTTGCCAGTTGGTATTAGCTTTTACACCTTTCAAACCTTAAGTTATACCATAGATGTTTATAAACGAAAACTAGAACCAACAAGAGATATCGTTTCGTTTTTAGCCTTTGTTAGTTTTTTTCCACAATTAGTGGCAGGTCCTATAGAACGTGCGACTCATTTATTACCACAATTTTATAAAAAGCGTAAATTTCATTACAGTCAAGCTGTGGATGGATGTAGACAAATACTTTGGGGATTTTTTAAAAAAGTCGTTATTGCAGACAATTGTGCAGAGTATGCCAATCAAATCTTTAATAATTCGGCAGAGCATTCGGGAAGCACATTGTTAATGGGTGCGTTGTTTTTTACCTTTCAGATTTATGGTGATTTTTCAGGATATTCTGATATAGCCATTGGTACTTCAAGATTATTTGGTTTTGACTTAAAACAAAACTTTGCCTTTCCGTATTTTTCAAGAGATATAGCCGAGTTTTGGCGACGCTGGCACATATCCTTATCCACATGGTTTCGGGATTATTTATACATTCCTTTAGGAGGCAGTCAAGGAGGCACTTGGATGAAAGTGCGTAACACGTTTATAATATTTTTAGTCAGTGGATTTTGGCATGGTGCCAATTGGACGTTTATCATTTGGGGATTTTTAAACGCACTTTACTTTTTACCATTATTATTGGCCAAACGTAATCGGACACATTTAAATGTGGTCGCTCAAGATTCAAAACTACCAAGCATTATAGAGCTGGTGCAAATGGGACTTACTTTTGGATTAACCGTTATTGCTTGGGTCTTTTTTAGGGCAGAAAGCGTTACTCATGCAGTAACCTATTTAAAAGGTCTATTTAGTTCTAGTTTATTATCCTTACCAACCATTAGGCCAACTAATTTACTAGTGCTCATTCTGTTTTTTATAGGAATAGAATGGATTGGAAGACGTCAACACTATGCAATTGAAGTGTTATTGCTTAAACAATCTAGGGTTATTAGATGGGCTTTTTATATGATTATAATCGCTATAATTTTTGTTTTTAGTAGTGATAATCAGCAAGAGTTTATATATTTTCAATTTTAAGCATGAAACGTTTTTTATTTACGTTGTTATCGTTTTTTATAATTTTCTTTTTATTGGAAAAAGCTAGTTGGTATTTTATTAATAAAGCACCAGAAAAAGAACATGATAGGCGTTTAGAAAAAATAGTTACAGGAAGTTTTAATAAAGATTTAATTATTATAGGCTCTTCTAGAGGTGTAAATAATATTTTAGCTTGTCAGTTAGAAGACGAAACAGGTTTGTCTAGCTATAATTTGTCTTATAAAGGTGTAGATATCCTTTTTCAATTATTTATCTTGGAAACTTATCTTAAATTTAATCCATCACCCAAAAAAGTATTACTTCTTTTGGACCATAAACACACTTTTGCAAAGGGTAACCCATTGTTTTTTAGAGATGACTTATTATTTCCATTTTCAAAATACAATTATATAAACAATAAATTAATAGCTAGAGGTAAGCGAAATTATGGTTCGAAAATTTTTGGTTTATTAAGGCTTAATAGGAAAGATTTTTCAACTAAAAAGAAAAAAGTATTACCTAATGAGGTTTTAACAGATTGTGGCTCTATGCCAAACCCAATAAAAAGACCAATAACATTGGAGTATCAGGATGAAAAACTGATTTATCAAGTCAACAATGAAAATCCTAAAAAAATAGAAGCTTTTAAAGCTATTCAAAAGTTATGTCAAACAAATAACATTAAGCTAATAACCGTTTTTCCTCCAAATTATAAAGCATTTGATTTTGGGTTTATGAAACGTTTTAATCAATTAAATAACTCTGAAAATTCAGTTATAATTTATGACACCTTAAATCCTATATATAAAAATGAGTCTATTTATTTTGATGAATCTCATTTAATACGTGATGGCGCCAAAATTTTTACCTCAGAAATCAGTGAATTTATAAATTCAAATAAATAATAAGATTGCTTTATTTTATTAACGTTTTGAAAGATTTACGCTGTTAAATTATGTATTTTAGCGCTTGTTACAAAGATTTAAAGTCACCCAATATATGAAAGCAATAGGTTTTATTCCTTTACGTAAAGGCTCAAAAGGTATTCCTGGTAAAAACAAACGTAAAATGGTTGGAAGACCATTGTATACATGGGTTTTGGGTGAAGCATTACATTCTAATTTAGATGTGGTTTATGTGTATACAGACGACCAATCCATATTAGATTTTATTACAAAAGAATACCACTATACAGATAAAATTAAAGGACTATTAAGAAGTGACAGTAGTGCGACTGATACTGCATCCACAGAAAGTGCTATGCTAGAATTTGCAGAAAAAATACACTACGATTTTGATGTATTTTGTTTGTTGCAAGCCACGTCACCTTTTACCACAGCACAAGATATTAATAATTGTTTGACCGCTTTGGATAACGGAAAAGATTCCGCCTTAACCGTCGTTAATACCCATCGTTTTTTATGGAAAGCAGATGGTACTGCTATAAACTACAATCCTAACAAGCGTCCAAGACGTCAAGATTTTGAAGGCTTGTTAATTGAGAATGGCGCAGTTTACACTTGTACTAAGCAGGTGTTGCAAGCACACAAAAATAGATTAGGTAATAACATTGGTATTGTTAAAATGCCAGAGGATAGTTTACACGAAATTGATACGGAATCCGATTGGATCATAGTAGAAAACCTTTTAATAGCACGTCAACAACAATTAAAAAAAGCCGAAAAAATTACACATTTAGTCCTAGATGTAGATGGTGTTTTTACGGACGGAACTATAACCTATACCAAGGATGGCGAACATACTAAAAGCTTTGACATGCGTGATGGTATGGGATTAGAGATTTTAAGGCAATTTGGCGTTGAGGTTATGATTATGACAAGTGAGCAATCCGAGTTGGTTGCAAAACGCATGCAGAAGCTTCAAATTAAGCAAGTGTTTTTAGGCGTAAAAGATAAATACACCTTACTTAAAACCTTATCAAAACAACAAGGCTTTTCGTTAAATAATGTGGCTTATGTAGGTGATGATGTCAACGATATGTCCAATATTTGTAGTGTTGGTTGGTCCTTAGCACCACAAAATGCCATGACCGAAATTAAATCCATAGCAGATGTTGTATTATCAAAACCATCTGGCGCAGGCGCTATTAGAGAAGCTTGTCAGTTTATTAAAAATTATAACAAAAGATATTAAGTAAATACATGAATACCTACAAAAAACCTTACATCATAGCAGAGATTGGATGTAACCATAAAGGCGATATGCAAATTGCTAAAGAGTTAATCCAAATGGCTAAAATATTTTGTAATGTAGATGCTGTCAAGTTTCAGAAGCGTCATAATATTGAGCTGTTAACGGAAGAACAATATAATAGTCCACACCCAAATCCTTCCAACTCGTATGGCGATACCTATGGTGCACATAGAGAGTATTTAGAGTTTGATGTGGCTCAACATCAGGAGCTTAAGTCGTTTTGTGAATCTATTGGGATTGATTATTCAACCTCTGTTTGGGATTTAACATCAGCAAAAGAGATTGCTTCATTACAACCAAAGTTTATCAAAATACCTTCGGCTTGTAATAATAATATTACCATGTTAAAATGGTTATGTGAACATTACAAAGGCGAACTTCATATTTCTACAGGAATGACTACCAAGTCTGAAATTGAAGATTTAGTACAATTGTTTAGTGAACATAACAGAGCCAAAGATTTAGTATTATATAATTGTACTTCTGGCTATCCAGTACCCTTTGAAGATGTTTGTTTATTAGATATTAATTTATTAATTGAAAACTACGGTAATCAAGTCAAGCATATTGGTTTTTCTGGACACCATTTAGGCATTGCAGTAGATATTGCAGCTTACACCTTAGGTGCACCAATTATTGAGCGTCATTATACCTTAGATCGTACCTGGAAAGGAACGGATCATGCTGCGTCATTGGAGCCTATGGGTTTACGTAAATTATCAAGAGATTTAAATGCTGTGCATAAAGCATTAACATTTAAAAGCCAAGACATTTTGCCTATAGAGCAAGTGCAACGTGATAAATTAAAAAATCAAAAAGGATAATCAGTTTTTATTATAATGAAAAAAAAAGTATTTGTCTTTTTTCCTGATGGTGTTGGTTTGCGCAACTTTGCCTTTACTGACTTTAAATCTATTGGAGAACAGCATGGTTTTGATATCACATATTGGAATAATACTGTTTTTTCGTTAAAAGACCATTTAGGTTTTAATGAAGTTAAGATAGATAACCATCAAATCCATCCATTAACACCAATTTATTCTCGTGCTAGAAAGCGAGCCGAATTGAATGTGTCTCAGGATAAATTTAATGATGACGTGTATCCTACTTATAAGTTTCCTTTTAATTATAAAGGTGTAAAAAACACGCTTAAAAGTTTATATACCAAGTTACTGATAGGGCTATATTCTTCAGAAAAAGGTGTTGAAAAAATCAGACAAAAAATAAATACATTAGAGCGTCAAAATCCTAAATACGCCTATTGTAAAGCACAATTACAACAACATAAACCAGATTTAATATTTTGTACAACACAACGTGCCACACAATCTATAAGTGCGTTATTAGCTGCTAAAGATTTAGGCATTCCTACGGTTGCTTTTGTTTACTCATGGGATAATGTACCCAAAGCGATGCAAGTGGTGGAAACCGATTATTATTGCGTTTGGAGTGACCACATGAAGAGCGAAGTGTTACAATATTATCCTTTTGTAAAAGCAGAACAAGTGTTTGTAACAGGGACACCGCAGTTTGAACCACATTATGATACTAGCTTAAAACAAAGTCGAGCAGACTTTTTTAAGCAATACAATTTAGACGTAAATAAAAAATATATTTGTTATTCTGGTGATGACGAAACGACGTCACCTTTAGACCAATATTATTTAGAAGATTTAGCAAATACGGTAAGGCGTTTAAATGCTAAAGGCGAAAATTTAGGTGTTATTTACAGAAAGTGTCCCGTGGATTTTACAACCAGATACGATGCTGTAATCCATGCTAATAAAGATATTATTGAGGTTTTAGATCCCATTTGGAAGCCAATAGGTGACCAATGGAACCAGGTATTACCAGCAAAGGAAGATTTTAAAATGTTGTATAATGTTTGCGAACATTCAGAGTTTGTAACAAATGTTTGTTCATCAACAGTTTTTGATTTTGTTGCGCATGATAAAGCATGCATTTATTATAATTATGAGCAACCCCAACTTAAAAAAGGGATTAGAGATATAGGTCAAAACTATAACTACGTGCATTTTAGAAGTATGCCAAGCCATCAAGCAGCAGTGTTTTGTACCGATAAAAACGATTTGGACCATTTAGTAAAACAAATATTAGATGGTCAATTATCAAATGTGGCAGAAGGAAAAAGATGGTACGAGATAATTGTTGGTACCACACCCACTAAAGCCTCAGAAAATATTTGGAAGGCAATTGACGTAATACTTAATTAAACTTTTTATATTTTAAAAAAAAATAGGAATTATAAATCTTAGTGAGATTAGTCTAAAAAATAATTCATAAATACCAATTCATGCACATCGCTTTTTTAACATCAGAGTATCCACATCCTAAAGTGTCTCACGCTGCGGGAATAGCCACTAGTATAAAAAATCTAGCAGTTGCTTTAGTTGATAAAGGTGAGCAAGTTACTATTTTTGTTTATCATCAAAATGAAGACACTATTATAGATGACCAAGGTGTTACGATTCATTTAATTAAGAAAAAAAAGTACAAAGTCTTTACTTGGTATTTTTATAGAAAACAGCTTCAGTATTATATTAATAAAGTAGTTAAGTCTGAAGCTATAGATTTAATTGAAGCACCAGATTGGACTGGTATTACAGCTTTTATGAAATTTAATATTCCGTTGGTAATTAGACTACATGGAAGTGATGCTTACTTTTGTAAGTTAGATAAACGTAAACAAAAGTTTAAAAATTTTCTCTTTGAGAAAATGGGTTTATTGAAAGCATCAGCTTATATTGCTCCAACAACATTTGCAGGAGAAGAGACTGCTAAGATTTTTGGTTTAAACCGAAAAAAAATAAAAACTATTCATTATGGTTTACAATTAACTCACTTTGAGAATCAAACACCAAAAGTTTACAAAGAAAAAACCATTTTATACATCGGTACAATTATCAGAAAAAAAGGTGTTTTAGAGCTAGCTGAAATATTTAATACAATTTTAAAAACAGAACCTAGCGCTAAATTAAAATTAATAGGAGGTGATGCTTCAGACATAAAGACTGGACACAGGTCTACTTTTGCTTTAATGCAGTCTATCTTTTCAGATCAAGCTAAACAAAATGTAGAGTATTTAGGTAAAATACCTTACAGTGATGTTAAAGCACATATTAAAAAAGCCCATGTTTGTACTTTTCCTAGTTTTGCAGAAACTTTAGGTATGGTTACTATAGAGAGTATGGCTTTACAAAAACCGGTAGTAAATACTAGTATTGGTTGGGCACAAGAGTTGATTGATGATGGTGTCAATGGATTTTTGGTGCATCCTTCAGATATTGTAACTTACAGTAAAACCATATTAAGATTATTTAAAGATCCTGATTTATCAGCTACAATAGGTCGTGCTGCTAGAATAAAAACTGAATTATCTTTCGATATTAATTGTATTGCAGATAAAAATATTACCTTTTATAAATCAGTATTATTAGACGCTAAAGCTTAATGACTTTAAAAAAAATAAAACAATTTTTAGGTAAAAAGCACAAAAAGGCTAAACTATTTGCGCACTATATAAAGTACTTTAGTTTGAAACCACCTAAGAAAAAGCAAATTATAGTTTGCTTTGATGGCTTGTTTCCGCATGGTGGATTAGTAGATCGTTTAAAAGGCATTATCTCTTTTTATCAAATAGCACAAACGTTGGGTTACGATTTTAAAATTAATTTTAATAATCCATTTGAATTAAGCCTCTTTTTGCAACCAAATATTGTGGATTGGCAGATTGATATAAATAATATGAGATGGCATCCAACTAAAACCAAAACCTTGTATTTAGTAAATAATTTTGATGCTAACCCATTAAAACTAATTAAAAACTCCAAAGCCAAACAGTTTTATGTGTATGCAAATATAGATTATAGTAAAACTAATTTTCCCGATTTAAACACAGAACAATTAGAGAATAAATGGCGCGCTGATTTTAATCAATTATTTAAAAAAAGTGAACTATTGGAAGCTAAATTAAATGCAATTGCAACAACACCATTTATTTCATTTCATTCACGATTTACAACATTAATGGGAGATTTTAAAGATACCACTACTAAAGTTTTATCTGTGGACGAGCAGGACGATTTGTGTAACAATTTATTGACTATTATTAACAGAGTTAAGGCAGCGCATAACAAAAATGCGTTTGTGTTTTCAGATAGTATTAATTTTATCAAATTTGCTAAACAAAAAGGACAAGTTAGTAGTATAGAAGGTCAACCGTTTCACATGGATAATTTTAATAATAACAATAATAATAACAATAATACAGATGGTCATTTAAAAACATTAATTGATTTTTTTATGATTGCCAAAAGCGATACGGTTTACTTTTTAAACCTAAAGCCTATGTATAGTAGTAGTTTTTCTAAATATGCTGCAATTGTTGGTCAAGCTAATTTTGAAGTATTAGAAGCATGATAATTATTGTTCATCATAAATACAAAACAACTCAAGTAATGGATGCTAAAATGCAAACTATTACAAGAATTGCTGTTGGTAATTCTATAACCCAAACTATTTATGATGTATCGACGACATTTCCTGATGTATTAATTGTTTGGTGTAATGTGGCCTTTTTAAATGTTTTAGATGTTAATGCCATTCCCTCATTATTCCATCATCAACGCGTTTTA
>Ga0209291_1001699_pt1 | contig 19162 bp, 18 predicted proteins | sample GOMGulsemesocosm_FD_184633 | JGI IMG/M metagenome (GOLD analysis project Ga0209291, IMG submission 184633) | Methane-oxidizing microbial communities from mesocosms in the Gulf of Mexico - GOM9B Gulf of Mexico (SPAdes) (version 2) | ecosystem: Environmental > Aquatic > Marine > Cold seeps...
TAGCGTGATTTAAGCATTTGCAAATGCGAACTCAAATTTTTAAGATCATGATGAAATTCAATAACCTTGCCTTGGCTAAAAGCAGGTTTGGCATACTGACAATAGTCATTATTACGAACCGCATCAAGATGCATACTGGCACGTTTAAAAGCAATAACGGTTTTTCTATAAATATAAGAAAACAATAACCAAAAGAGCACTGCAACCCCAAAACTTGTTAAGCCAATATTGAGCAGTGTCCAATGCTGAATTATTCCAATCACCGCCCACAAACTCACCACTACAATACTAATGGCAATAAAAGACGTTTTTAAGAGCTGTTCTAAGGATTTAAAGGTAAATAGTTTCATGACACCCAGCTAAATTTTTATGATTTTGAAGTATTGGATTTTGACCTTAAAATAACGGATACAATCATATTGGAAATTGTATCTATTAAAAATCATGGCAGTATTAATAACAAATTTACGTTTCATTGATACCGTATTTTTCTAATCTGCGATACATAGATGATTTTGTCAATCCGAGTGTGATGGCTGCTTTAGGTACATTATTATGGTTTAACTCTAATGCTTGTTCTATCAATATTTTCTCAGCATCCTCAAGCGTCATCATAGGTAATTTATTAATCTGCTTAAGCATAGACAGGTGCAAATCTTCATGTCCTAGGCTACTGCTTTGTGCCAACAAAACAGCACGTTCCATTAAATGACTCATTTCTCGAACATTACCCGGCCAATGATATGTCTCAAGTGCTTTCAATGCAGAGGGAGTTAAACTCAATTCTTCTCGTTTATATTTTTTTCCATGCAAAGCAATAAAATGATTTGCCAAAGGTGCAATATCTTGAAATCTTTCTTGTAATGACGGCACTCTAAGTTCGATGGTATTAAGTCGAAAATATAAGTCTTCTCGAAATTCACCATCGGATATTAATTGGGCAATATCGCCATTAGTTGCACAAATAATTCGGCTATCAGCATGCTGTGTTTGGCTCGAACCTAAAACTTCATATTCCCCCGATTCAAGTACACGTAGCAATTTAGCTTGCTGAGAATGGGGGATATTCGCAATTTCATCTAAGAACAACGTTCCGTGTTTGGCAAGCTCAAAACGGCCAATGCGATTATCTTTTGCGTCGGTAAATGCACCTTTTTTGTGGCCAAACATTTCACTTTCAAACAATGATTCTGAAATAGCACCCATATTCACAGAGATAAAAGTATCGTTAGCACGGTTAGACAGTTCGTGGATATGTTTTGCTAAGTGACTTTTCCCTGTACCGTTATCACCTGTTAATAAAATACTGGCATCTGTTGCCGCAACAGAATCAATTTGACGTAATAATTTTGCCATGGATTCTGATTGCCAACTAAAGTCTTGTTCGACAACAGGTTCTAACTGTTGTTTAAGTTTTTGGTTTTGAACTTGCAGACCAGCCATTTTTAACTGTTGTCGAATAATTTGAATGAGTCTTTGATTATTCCATGGCTTTTCAACAAAATCACAAGCACCAAGACGCATAGCATTTACTGCAAGATCGACATTAGACCAACCAGTCATTGCAATAACAGGGATCACAAAATCCGATTTACCTAACCAAGTCAAAAAACGTAAACCTTCTTCGCCTGATGTGGTGTCTAGGGAAAAGTTCATATCCAACAAAATCAAATCAACGGCGTTTTCAGCCAATGTTACTTGAGCATAATGATGATTTTCTGCTTCAAGAATCGAGAAACCTTGATCTTCTAAAATAAAGGCGGCACTTAAACGAATTTCTGGGCTGTCATCGACAACCAGTATTTGAGGTTTAGACATCACAATTAATGATAACTCACTGACAATATGAATTAAGATAATAAATGGCCTATCTACATTGAACAAGACAAATATTGTTACTTAACGTGAATCACGCTTTAACTGAATTATTTTAGAGGTACATACAAGGGTTATATTGAGTAAGATTATACTCAAGTAATATAATACAAGATTGCGATGAAGTTATAACAAACCCAAACCACTATGACCAATACTAAACAGTATCGGTCATAGTGGCTCCTGATAGCTATCTTATTTGGCTGGGGATCCCAATGAATCTATAGTCTTACAGTAACCGATTTCATTGAAGTTACTCGAATGAAAATTCATAAAACCGTGTAAATATTCAACCTGAGTGATTTCAACATTAGGCTTGTTTTCTAACGTTCCTATTAATTTACACACATCAAAGTGTGATTCTTTTTTAGGGAAAATTAAATGAATTTTAAAACATGGAGAAATTTGTGTGAAATTTCTAATTTGCGAACCATAAAAACAGAACGCCTGTTGAATCAAATTATTTGTGATGTTATGCGATATACGCCAAATAGCTGAAGCGCCAATACTAAATCCAATAAGAGTTGCTTTACTGTCAAGGCTAGACAAAGTTATAAGTATTTTTGAAACGTAACTCTCAAGTCCAACCTTATCAACGAAGTATGAATATGCATCGGATTCATTATTAAAGCCCATATATTCCCCATCATATGGGTCGATAATACTGCTTGCCCCGAGTTGTTCTTTTAGCTTAATTAAAGCCGGGGTTATTCCAAAAACATCAGAAAAAATAATTGTGTTCATTAAATAAGTTCTCACTTGAAGATATGTAATTTGTTTCTTTGGATAATCTTAATCGCAATTTCGTTTGACTCTGCAAATAACTTTTGACCTTGAGACAAAACGACTAAGATATTAATTTATTTTTTAAATATGATAATGGGCTAGATCCATACCATCGTTTAAATGCACGATTAAATGAACTTTGATCGGAAAATCCGAGTTTAGTAGCAATATAGCTTAATGGATGTTTTCCAAGATAAAGAATTACCCGCCTTTTTCTTTCTGTCTCAAATAAATGTGCAAATGTCGTGTTCTCATATTTTAAATGGCGTTGTAAAGTTCTAGCCGTCATATTTAATGCACTTGCCGTGCGGATCAAATTGCAATCATCCAAATCATTTTTAGCGATAAGTATATGATTAACTTTTTCAGTCAATAATTGCTGACTTTTATAACGTGATAATTGCTGGTCTGAAACTTGTTTTAGTACCAGATGGATTTGATTATTATCCGTTTTAAAGGGTAAGGTTAAGTAACTACTAGGAAAAACAATTTGGTTGAACTTGGCATCAGTTTCTATTGGACAGTTGAACCAAATAGCCAAGGTTTTTTTGTCAGTATCTGACAAAGATTGTGTAAAACTAATTGCACTAGGTGATAACTCTGCATTGAGTAATTGCCGAATAACACTCACCCAAGCGGTCATGTTACGTAATATAACCTGCTGACTACAGTTTGCATCGGGTAACCATCGTATAACAGCGATATCTTCTTGTTGTTCAAATTCAGTTTCCCCTATATCGGCAACCAAACTGTCATAAGTAAGCAATGCTGAGATTGCACTGGCTAAGTTATTACTGGATTCGATCAAATACCCTAATACACCAAAGTCAGCTGTACGAATTTGTTGGCCAAGTTTAAAACCAAATATGGGTTCATTTAAGGTGTTTTGTGCATATTCAAGCAGTGTATTATAACTTTGTAGACTGATACGAGGGGCTAGCTGTTGAGTTTGTTTATTACTGAATTCATGAAAGTTTATAGACAACAAAACACACTGACTGTCGAGGCCAAGTTTTTCTAAATAATCAAGGCAACTAGAAAAATAATGATCGGCAAGTGTCTTCATTTGTCGCCTAAAGCTAATTAATGATCGCGTAAAAGCAAGTCTGCCATGGATATTTTTTATATACTAGAAAAATGTTCAATTTGTTTACGATGTATTAAATGATATCAATAGCCGTAGAGAAAACCATTAACGCAACACCTTTACAAGTCAGAGAGATATTGCTTGAACATGAGCAGTTAGATCGTTTTTTTAATGCCGATTTTATACTCGTTAGAAAGCAAAATGAAGGTGAGGTAGAAGGTGGAAAAGGTGCTATTAGACAAATACGTATGATGGGTATTAAGTTTGAAGAAGTCATTGTCAGCGCTGATGATAATCATATATTTTATCAAATAATGGGAAATAAACCTGTTTCAGAACATCGTGGTAACATACATTTTTCTCAAGCAAATAATACGATCACACCAAACACCGAAGTTAGCTATCACATAAGCTGTAAGGCTCCCAGGTGGTTACCAACATTTTTACTTAGCTTCTTTATTAAAAAAGACATCAAACAAGCACTTAATAAATTGGCTGATAATTTTAACGTGAATACATAATGTCTATAGAAATTATTTTACTGGCCCTGAGTCCAATTTTTGTTGTTTTTGTTTCGTATGAGTTTATTAAATTCAGACGCTTTTACGATATAAAAGATAGCTTAGCTAATACGGCACTTGCTCTTATGCATCAAGCTGCAGATGCTGTTGCCTTACTGGTATTAATGCCATTTTTTTATTGGCTTTATGACTTTCGGATATTTGAGGTAGAACTTTCAATAATAAGTGTTTTCGGCGCTTTTTTATTACAAGACTTTTTGTATTATTGGTTTCATAAAGCATCCCACCATATTCATTGGTTGTGGGCAGCACATGTTGTTCATCATAGTTCAACCAAAATGAATTTCTCTACCGCATTTCGGCAAAGCTTAATGTACCCTTTGGCGGGTATGTGGGTATTTTGGATGCCAATGATATTAATAGGTTTTGATCCTGTAACTGTATTTACCGTAGTGGCACTGAATTTGGCATATCAATTTTTTGTACATACACAAATAGTGAATAAGTTAGGTTGGTTTGAAAAAGTGTTTAATACCCCCTCACATCATAGAGTGCATCACGCAATTAACGAGGGTTATCTTGATAAAAATTTTGCAGGAGTACTTATTATTTGGGATAAAATGTTTGGCACATACGCTGAAGAAGAAGCCGATAAAACCTGTAAATATGGCATAATTGGACAACTTAATAGTAATAACCCAATCACCATTACTTTTCATCAATGGTATTATTTAACTAAAACGATGTTTACGGCTAAAGGTATAAGATTAAAACTTAGGGTCTTATTTGGTTATCCAACAAGTTCTGTTAAGCATAAGTAATACCCCCTTCTATAACTAATTTATATAATAAACATCTAAAGTTAGACCTGTTGGCAAAGAGGTCTTTCCCTAATATTGAACGCCGAAATATAAGCTTAATACCTGTTTTTTAATTTTGAATTGAGTTGAAGAGTTTATTTCATCAAATTCTCCACCACCAAAATTTTCAAGTTGAGAGTTAGTGCCGTAGCCATCACCAACATTCACGACAAGGCCTGTAGTAATATTATAGCTAGAAGCTTGATGATTGACAGAAAATGTAACACCCACAAAATCTACATCTTCTTGTGGACGAAATAATACAACACCACCTGCCCTTTGTTCATTGAAGGCATCTAGAGAAATATTACTATTGTCTGTATATATGCCAAAAGCAATTTTAGTTTTATTAGATATTGCTATTTCTACCGCCGCAGATATATTTGTCACTGATTCAAAAGCTCTTGTTATATCAATTACGCTGCCATATTCACTAGCATTTGAAAACTTCACAGGAGAATCAACGTTATTGTAATGGTGTAGGTCCATCGTAAGCATAATATTATCAAAGGTAACATTAGCGCCAACTTCGATAACTAGTGGGTAGTCTTGTTTGGTGTCGACATCAAATCGTGCCGTTCTTCTTTCAAACTCATTTTCCTCATCATCACCAAAATAGAATTCTGATGTCTCTATATTTCCATTACTCCACTTATCACTATATTGTAAATCACGTGATAAGCTGTATTTCTGGGATATGGTAAGCCCTATTGCATAATGATCTTGATGATAAATGGCACCAAATTTCGGTTCAATTAATACTTCATCATCTAATAAACGCGTACTCGCGTGGGTAATATTTTCAAAGTAATAATCAGTATCCGAACTGAACTCAAAGTACTGAATTTCACTGATAGTCACTTCCTTTTTCTTGTTGAAAAGGCCACTAAACGTGACACCAATGTCGATTGATTCACTTAATTTATAAGCCGAGCTGAAGCCGAACTGAGTGACTTTATATTCGCTGTCTAATGAAAAATCCCTATTCTCTATAACTTGCCCTTGCTCGTTATGTTCTATATGTAAATCATCATCATCTTCATCATCTGTATATATAGAAATGGATCCCATATAATTATAGGTTCCATACTCATCAAGCTCCTCATAACTAATATCCGTTGTAGCTATATAAGCCCCCACAGTAAAATCACCTAATGTGGTGGTATAACCTAAAAATCCAGGCAGTATAGTTTTAGAAGTTCTATCTAAAGACTGATCTACATAATCAAGTTCTCGTTCTCCATCTTCCCAGCTCACCGATGTCGGTTTAGGAAAAACATTATTATATTTTGTATTTTCATATGAATAAGCATTTATAGTTCCTGATAATGTGTTCCCAATACCTTGAATACTCGCTGGATTATAATGCATACCATATGATGATTTCATAATAGAGGTATAAGCCCCGGCTAGGGCTGAAGGCTGATCACCTACAGGAATATTTTCATAATGAAACTCATTAGCACTCGACATACAACATAGTAGATACATTGGGAAAGCTATAAATATTTTATGCATAAATACTCTTTGTTGTTCAAAAAAGTCAGGAATCATACAAATCATAGCGTAAATAACGAAATAAAGTAGTGAGTGGTACAGCAAATTAAATATAAAAATTGAATATTAATATTGGTATGTAAAAAGATTAAGTTGAAATACGGGTAAGTTATTGCTTACCGTACAGGCAAAAGTGAGAATCCCTCATATTAATAATAGTTGAAGCATGATGATTGATTGAATTTAAGGTAAAACTCAAAATAATCAAACAGACTTTTCGCCACACTGTCACTAGGTTACGGTCATATGAGACGGTATTAAATTATGATTTATTTAGGTTGTACGATAAATAACAATCTATCTTAATGAACAAAATTTCATTGTATCGATAGACTGTAAGATTACAAGATTACCTGCTTTTACGTGCCAACACTAAGCACATCATAAACAAGACATAGCCAAATGAACCACCACTGCTTTTCTTAGCTGTAGGGGTTGGTTCTGGAGTCGCAGTAACTTTAGAAACCGTAATGAATACTGATGCTTCATTCGAAGGTTCACCTTTGGTATTTTCTACCGTATAAACAAAAAAGTCCTCACCTGAGTATCCAATTGTTGGCGTAAAAGTAATATTACCGTTTGAATCAAAATCATGGGCGACTGGCCCTTCGAATTGAGCAGTAATATCTGTAATAATACCTTAAATTGAGATTCTTCGAACCGTGGTGCCGGTCAATCCATTACCGAATTGACCGGTATTAGATACGTAAAGATTGCCTTCGCTATCAAAACTTACGGCATCGTTATATCCATTTGACAGGGTAACTAGCTCACTATAATCAACTGCCGCGACTAAAGAAGAAAAAGAGAGTGCGATGACGAGTGCACATTTACCCATTATATTTTGTGTATTCATTATTATTTAACTTTTAATTATTATTTTTAATGACTCATGCCACAAACGTTTTAAATGCTTAAAGTAGTAATTTCTTATAATTTAATAATTTCGTCATCGGTTGTATTGAAAGTTAGTGTATATGTATGAGTTTTGTTGAATTTTTATTGAAACATAGAATAAACAGATAGTTAAAGGCTGAATCTATCTTATTAATTAATTGATATTTACTTAATAAGATAGATTTACCTCTATTGAAAAGTACATAAAGGTAAATATTAACTTAAAGCATTTGCAGTTCTTCGATATCAGATAAAAAAGTCTAGAAGGAAACTATAAAAATTAACACGCTGTTTTTGTTGTTAAGCTAAAGGCCCATGGTGAACATCTTGAAATATACACACCTAAAGGCTTTAGTAAATTTCCCATTAATTAAAAAATTTTATCCCTTGGTGTTTGACGTTAAGCGGTTTACAGCAGTCTGTAATTCTTCTGAATCAGGGTTCTTAGATAACTCTGATTTATAATAATCAATTGCCTTTTGAACTTCTCCGTTACTGACATAAAACTCACCAAACTTCATTATAAAACCAATAGAATAGTTATTTTCGGCAATAAACCCATCAAATTCTTTAACGAACATATTAAAGGCTTCAAATTCATTGTCGTTTATCGACTGATTAAGCAAGTAATGTATAGTGTCGTCATGTATTTCCGTACTTATATTAAAATGCTGGCCTCGATTTTTGTAATGTGTTTTTAACGCGTTTAGCCCGCCAAAATCTTCGAATTCCTTAATAGAATAAAATCGAATGGGTGAATAGCCTTTAAAATACTGGGTAAGACCTTTATTAATGGCATCTAATGGGGTGGTATAGTGGTTGTCATCGGTTGATAAGTGAAATTTCCATTTTAAGTTTTCCTTAGTATTATCACCTAATATTTCAGCAAGCACTTTATGTGATCGTACAGTCCAAGACTCTACTTCTCCCAACGTATAGTATAAGAATTCTGGTACAGTATTTTTACTTTTTAATACTTGCGTAACGTTATCCAGTCTTTCTCGAGTAAAACGTGTTGAACTGGCTAAAAAATATGCATCAATGAGATTAGGACGCATCGAAAATAAATCTAATGCAAAGCCACCAGCGAGTTGCCAACCAAAATACAAGCTCATATCATTGGTACGATAATTTTTTTGAACATAATTGACGATCTGATGTTCAAATATCTTGATAAAATCTTGTGATTTATTTCCAAGTAACTCTCGTCGTTTTTTCTTTTCTATATTTATGCCAACAACAATAAAATCGGGAGACTGTTCCTGCCATACGAGTGTTTTTTGATAGGCTATCGCATTAAGAAAATATCTTTCACCGTCCATAACGTACATTACGGGATACTTATTATAATTTCCTTTATATCCATCGGGTAAATAAACAGTAATAGATGCACTATTCTCAAAGTTAATAGAATGAATGTTTCCAATGCTTTTTATTACTTGTTTGTTTGTAAGCTCTCCAGCTGAAGAGTTAATTGTAAACAAGAGAAATAATACTGTAATTAATTTATTCATGACCTACCTATTTTAGAGATAATGCTCAGTTAAAACATACATTGCCTTGATGATATTTGATTGAGATATTTACTTCTCTTAAAAAATGTAAACTTATGTAAATATGAATTCAGAATCATTTACAATTGGCTATTTAATTATAATAACGTTAAGTATCATCTGTACTTGGTAAAACCTTAATATGTATCAGGTGATTCGTAAAAAATAAAACTCCTGACCATCTTTATTACTTGTATCCTTATTTTGTGCTTCTTACTTTTCAAGCAAACCTTAACGTCCAAAAGAGAGTGGATATTTCTGGCCTCGATCTTATCCAGATAATCAGAAAATTACTGTTGTGTATTTTCGGCCAAATGATAACTCTTGGACAATAGGTCAAGTAGATGCACATTCAGGGACGTTTTCTGAAGTATTGACCGTAAACGAAAAAGTGAGTTAAGTTATTTGGGACGAAACCGGTGAATTCACCTATTACCTTGTGGTGAATTCACCAAAAGAAGGTATTTGAATAATTCATATATCAACCAAGCTTTACCAAACAGTCGCAAATATAAGAAATGGTAGTTTGGACTTTGACGGAGTCAATCGTCAGTTTGTTTTTATTAAGCGCAGACGTAAATCCAATATTTGGCAATCGCACAATTAGGTTTATTATATTTCAGAAGCAGCAAAGAGTCAGATGTTATCTTCAATGGATATGGCAACAGGCGAGTCCACAGAGTTATATCCCATATCAGCAAACCAAAGTGTCAACTCAAGTCGTCATTTAAGCGTTAACAAAGACGGAAGTAATGCTTTTTACACACGAATTAATAAAGAGCAAAAAAGTATTGTATTGCTGAATTTAAAATAACCATTCTCCCGTTTAATGAGATATGTTTATCATCAATTTTCCATTAATATATAATGTGCCTAAAATTTCTAACAAGGTTATTTATGAATTCGTGAGCAAAAAACTTAGCCAATTGACATGGCTAGTTTTTCAATACCATGAGAAGGTGTCCATCGTTTAAATTCTACAAAACCATGTTTTTTGTATAACTTTATTGCGGGTATATTTACAATCGCGGTTTCTACAATAGCTTGGGAAAAGTCATTAACCTTTAAAACATAGCTTATTAATTTATTTGCGATACCTTTTCTAAAATGATTGGGGTCCACCGTTAGAGAGTCAATCCCTAAACATTTATCTTCAAAAGTAATCTCTAAAATCGCAGCAAGACACTCGCCTTCACAAAAGCCATAAAATGTAGTTTTTGAGTTTTCTATATTTATAGCACTCCTTGATAATGGAGGGAAATCAAGAATGCCAATCAACTGGGCTTCAATTTTATAAGAATTTTGAAAAATATTATAAATCTGGTTGGCAACTTCTGGAACGGTATTATCAAGTATTGTTATCATGCTAATTTTATCCTTAACGTTTATATTGCTATTCGCCACCACAATCTCCATCTCCCCTAGTCAACATAATCATCTACTTCAGTAGCCATTATTGACCAAGGAGAAAAATCTAAAAGGATATCAAAAAATTAAAACATGGCCAATGAACAAAACACTTTATTGATTTTTGATTGGTTTAGTCATTTTATTTTTACTACCGGTATAAGTACACTTTTTCAAAAACAGACTATCCAATGGGTTTACGATAAAATCACTGGGTAACGCTTGGTCTCGGATTTGATGAAAACCATGCTTATTATAAAAACGTTGAGCCGCTTTAAATTGAATCATAGTACCCAAATATACATCTGATATTTGATGGGTCGAACAATATGACATCGCAATTTCAAGCAGTTTATTGGATAACCCTATTTCTTTTCCTCGAAATTTTTTCTGCAACATCATGCGCTTTAAAATAGCGTAACCACTGTTAAGTGATAAGCCCACAGTACCTATTACAGTATCATTGTATAATGCAATCCAATAAATATCAGGAATTGATAATGTGTGTGATGGGTCCTTGGAAACAATATCATGCTCAAATTCTAATGAAATATTTATCATCATTTCATTAATGCCGACTTGATGTTCTTTTTGATATTCAACAATCTTAATCATACGAACCATTATTAATGACTGTAATTAAAACATAAAACTGTAAATAGCCCTTCTAGGAGGTATGCCAACTAGATGACACCGCCAAATTTTAAAATAACTGCAGTTAACGCTAATAATGAAGATCCGGTATATACCATTTTTCCAGAGTATGACGCTTTGTCCCAATTCATTGCGCAATAAACGAGAGAAAGGGGAAAACATAAAAAAACTGACCAACCAAATATGTGTTGTTTGTTGCCTAAAGCAACTACCGCAGTGAAAATTGAGCCTATAACTAAAAGCATTAAACCAATCGAACCCGTTAATAATGCAGCGATAATAATATATTGAACCATGCCTAGTACGTACCTATATTTTCGATAAAATGGGAGGTTATCTCCCTAATAATGACTTCATAATTCAGGTAATAATACAGGTAATTATTGGAACCTACCAAGTACATATTTATAAAACAATTATTAGGCTTTGTAAATCAAGTGCCACTTTGAATAATTATCATGCAGTTTCTGATGAGTTTATGATTTCATCTTATTTAATACAGATTTTACAAAAGGAGACTTTTTTTTGCCGTAAACATCTTGATCAGTAAAACCATCGGAAATAATTATTTTTTTCGAATCTTCGTACGCTTTTCTTGCCGTGGAATTATCTAACATGTAATTTTTGTATTTTAGTAACTCATGATGCTCTGAACATTCATTAGCGATAACGTGTATATGAAGGTAATACTCTTTGCCATTCATATTAACGGCACCATCTTTTCGAGGGCGTTCAGCAGGAAAGGGTTTTATGTTAATTTGGTCTTGAAAACCTAACGTTGATAAATGTTGTGTGGCCAAAGCTAATTCATTGCTTTTATATAACAGCGCTAAGTCTATTATCCCCTTGCCACCAACTTTAAATGATGTAGATCCAATATGGATAACTTCAAAACGTTCTAATGATATAAAATTAATAACCGCTTGAGCAACATCACAATATACGGGAGACCACGGAGAAAAGTTAGCCACTATTTTTTTATAGGTTAATATTTTCATATACCTTACTCATTTGAATTTTGTCTTTATTTACCCTTTAATTTCATGGGCCATTGTAGCTGACAAAACTAAATTTACAATAATATATAATTTAATAACAATGAGATACACTATAAAAAGTTACTAGGTTTAGTGAGTTTGGCAACTTCTATAAGATTGTTATTTTCAGAATGAGAAGAGTTTTCTAGACATAATACCGATAAATTCTAAACCAAAGGTAGTTGTTAACATTTTTACTTACTTTGGTTTAGTTATGCTTATGGCGATTAGAATCGAATTTTATCGACTAATTAGAATAATTGAACACACTTTTTAGTTGAATATTATCTAATGCTGTTCCTAGTTGTACCTCAAAATCACCGGGTTCGGCTAACCAGTTGTTGGTTTTTATATCCCAAAAAGACAAATCACGCTTAGTTAGCTCAATGGAAATTTGTTGAGTTTCACCGGGTAGTAAAAACACCTTATCAAAACCTTTCAATTCTTTTATCGGTCGTTCTACACTTGCTTTTTTATCATGTAAATACAGCTGAACCACCTCAGCGCCAGCAACCTTGCCAATATTTCGTACTTGTGCGGTAACCGTTATTGTCTCATTACCTGTAATGGATTGACTCGATAGTTGAATATCCGAAACATCGAACTGGGTGTAAGATAAGCCATGTCCAAATGTGAAAGTGGGTTTTATTTTTTGTTGTTCAAACCAACGATAACCGATAAATACACCTTCACTGTATAGCGATTCTTTCTCGTTATAATCATTAAGCGCAATCGGTGCCGTGTGCGCTAATTTCTGGGGTAAGGTGATTGGCATTTTTCCACTTGGATTTACCTGACCAAATAAGATGTCTGCAAAAGCATGACCCGCTTCCATTCCGCCATACCATCCCCAAACGATTGCATTGGCCTGCTCAGCCCATGGCATTTCTACCGCAGAACCAGCGACCAAAAATATGACTGTTTTATTATTAGCATTAAGTAAATTACTGATAATTTCATCTTGACTGTTAGGCAATTTCATATTGGAGCGGTCGATAGATTCTCTGTCATCACCATGGCTTAAACCGCCGAAATATATCACAGCGTCGGCCTTTTTTGCCGCCGCAATATATTCTGATTCTTCAACAAATAAATTACCCGGAGCATCCCAACCTAAAACAAATCTGGAATGACCATCATAAGTTATTTCAAAATCATAATTTTGATCTGCGTTTAAATCAATTTCATATGAAGTCACCTTGTCATCAATAGCAGACAAGTTAATTATATTCTCGCCATCAACGGTTAAGGTAAAAAGTCCTTCGACAGATATATTTAATGTATGAACCCCATTTTTCAACGGCTTGATTTTCCCTTTCATCGTTATATATTCAGTCGTATCTGAATTTGACTGAAACTGAGAGTCAACAATCCAAGATTCATTGATGAGATTTTTTCTTGCTTGATCTTGATAATAAGAGATATTCCATGCAGGCGTGCCTGTCCAATGTCGGCTGGCAACATAATCGCTGGCAATGGGAGTTAAAACACTACTACGCGCTCGCATCACTGTAATATTTACATCGTCACCTAACTGGGCTTTCAAACCTGCTAACGGAGTAATTTCATAAAGTGATTTAACTTCAGATGAACCACCACCTGTGCCATGTTTTTTCTCTGCGTTCGGACCTAGCACAAGAATATTTTTAATTTTACTTTGATCTAAAGGTAATACTTTACTTGGTCCCACTTTTTCATTTCTTAGTAGAACAATACCTTCGACAGCAATTTTTCTCGCCGCTTCTTGATGCGCTTTAGTATTACGTTCACCCTGTAAGCGTTTTTCATCGTACATTCCTATGCTGTATTGCACACGTAAAATACGTCGAACTTTATCATCAAGCACTTCTACAGGAATATTTCCTGATTTAATTTCAGCGAGTAATGGATCAGCTAAAAAATAATCATCGTAACTTGCTACATCAGTTCCCATTTCTAAATCTAAACCATACATGGCAGCATCATGAGTATTAATATCTACATTCCAGTCAGTTAATAATACGCCTTTATAACCCCACTCACCTTTAAGAATATCCATCACTAAATGTTTGCTTTGATTTGCATTCGTGCCGAAGTATTCATTATACGAGCCCATCATTCCCCAAACATTCGCTTCTTTCACCGAAGCTTCAAAAGCAGGTAGATACACTTCTCTTAACGTTCGCTCGTCTGGTTTAGCATTAACTCCTGTACGATTAAGTTCTTGTGTGTTTAAAGCATAATGTTTAACCGTTGCAGCAACGTCATTGGCTTGTATTGCTTTAATTTGAGGTACCACGAGTTTTGCTGCAAGGATGGGATCTTCTCCCATATATTCAAAGTTTCGGCCATACAAAGGTAGGCGAGCTAGATTTACCCCGGGTCCAAGAATGAAGTCCTTTTTCCTGTCTCTAGCTTCTGCGCCAAGTACTTGACCATGTAAAGCGGCTATTTCAGTATCCCAACTCGCAGCTACAGAAGTTAAATGAGGTAAATATGTGGCGTGATCATCTGTCCAACCTGCTGGATTCCAGTCATCTCTATTTATTTGATGGCGCACACCATGAGGGCCATCAGATAACCACATTTCTGGGATACCGACACGATCAATAGCATTAATATGAAATTTACCACTGGCATGTACCAAAGAAATTTTTTCTTCAAGTGTTAACGATACCAATAAATTTTCAACATTTTCTTCAACCATATCAATTCTTTCATTCGTTGTTAAAACGGTATGCGTTGCTGATGTTTGTATTGGTTCATTTTGGCCACATGAAGCCAATAAAGCTGAAACAATAACAAGATGAGAAACCCTAAAAATGAACTTCATTATTTACCTTTTGCATTTTACACGCTATAAATGAAAGCGCTTTCATATTGTGTTAGCATAATCATTCAATCTATTTCATGCAAGAGAATTAATATAAAAGACGATAATTACATTCATCTTGAACTACGTGATTACATCGATAATTTACGAAAAAATAACCGCTTACACTTATGGGAGCTTTTACTATGTTTTTCTTTTATAGACTCGATTATATAGACAAAACCGTATCATCCATCACTAACCGATAAAATTATTGAGCCGACAATGCCCTTTATAAATAAAATATTAGCGTTATCAACGACATTTTTATTATTGCTACTGCTTTGCTTTAGTAACAACTTACAAGCAGGATATCCCGTATTGGAACCAACGTTAAATAAATCATCAATGTCAATTAATATCAATGAGGTTACCGGCTGGAATCATCTAGAAACTAACGTTAATGAACAAGAAATCATTAATGTAAGTCTTCCGAAATACAATATTTCAACAACTACAATTAGCAATAAAAATATTCCTTTAATAACGATATCAATGGTATTCGTCAGGAAACTTGCTAATTGGCATCAGCAGCATATCAATGGTATTGAAATAAACTTAGTAGAAAGAGAATTATCATTTGGTCAATTCATGGGGATTAACTTTGCTATCACCAACAATCATGCAAATTCGGTGCAACCCAGCATCGAACAGGCCAAAGATTATTATAAGAATGAAATTGAAAAGGGTCTTATTAGAGTGAAGTGGTTAAAAGAACTCTTAATAAATCCGCCTGTATTAACGTTGACATTATTTGGAGAAGATCACGACAACCAGAATATTTCAACACCAATGGCTACATTTGACTATACATTGATCCCTACGGACGGGAAAAATATCGTTAATATTAACGCAAAATCTTTTAGCTATTTTTGGCAAAAACAATATAAAGAACAAAAGGCAAGTCAGGATGGCTTAGCAGATCACAACGTTTCTGGCATGCTGCTTACCTTAAACACAAGCACCAATAAAACGTTAAGAAGTTTTATGAGTAATAAGTATCAGCATAACTTTCATAAAACAATTAATGAATTATTTTTGGAGCTAGCGCTTTCTATCGAAGATCCAATAATTAATGTTTCTATGATTAAGTGAATAATAATCAAAGCCACAAAGGTGTCACATGACCTTAAAAGTACAGGTAACATCAGCCTCGTCAGAAACGAAAATAGGCTAAACGCCTTCTAATAGGCCTTAAATTTATATTGAGGATCTATTTCCACCGGTATAATAAATAATATTATGAAATACCGCCTTACTTTCAGACACGTTACGATAACCATGCTTTTGATTGGCATTAAATTTTACAACTTCACCTGCACTTAAATGGTGCCATTTATCTGCCAACAAATATTCAATATTTCCTTCTATCACCAAAATATGCTCTATCACCCCATCATTATGAGCAGCAGATATTTGCTGGTGCAATGGAGCTAAAGTTAAAGAAAATATTTCACTTTTCGTTTCTAAATCGAATGGAAATAAGGTGGAGATGGATATTCCCGCTTCAGTATTCAACATGTTTTTCGGTAAGTCATCATGCTCAATTGTCAGGAAAAAATAACTTAAGGGTAAATGAAAACCCGTTGCTATATCCCATAAACGCGCAACTGTTGGGCTTGATTCGCCTCTTTCAATTTGTCCTAACATTGCCTTTGAAACACCTGTGTTCTTACTCGCAACATCAAGACTCCAATCATTATTAGTTCTCGCCAGTTTAAGTTGAATACCTATCGCATTATTGAAATTTATACTCATGACTCCCCTTGTGCGTTATAACGCATAGTGATACATTGTGCGCTATAACGCACAGCAAGATTATTATGAGGATATTAAGTATGTTAGTCAATCGTATAATAAGTTCGACTGTTGCGGGATTGGTCGCTGTTGTAATTGGATTTACCAGCTCCGTAGCTTTGATCTATCAAACAGTGATTAATTTGGGGGGTGACGCAAGTCTTGCATCAAGTTGGATATTAACTTTAGGGTTATCAATGGGCGTGACTTCAATTGCCTTATCCTTTTATTTTCGCGTCCCCATACTCATTGCTTGGTCAACACCTGGCGCAGCACTTCTTATTGCAAATACTCAAAACTTCAATCTAAACGAAGCTATAGCAGGTTTCTTGTTCTCTGCTCTCTTAATATTCTTGTGCGGTATTACGGGTTGGTTTGAAAGATTGATGAGTAAACTACCTTTGCAACTCGCTTGTGCAATGCTTGCTGGTATTTTGGTAAATTTTGGCGTAAATGTTTTTAACCAAATGAATGATGAGCCACTACTGGTCATTGTCATGTTTTTAACCTATTTATTAAGTAGACAGTTAATGCCTAAATTCACCATGCTCTTAGTACTAACAGTTAGTATTGTACTTGCATGGCAACTTGAGTTAATAACATTTACGGTATTTTCTTGGCAGTTAAGTGAATTTAGGTATATTTCGCCTGAATTTAATATTTCAGCAATATTAGGCATAGGTATTCCATTATTCCTTGTTACTATGGCGGCGCAGAATTTGCCAGGTATTGCTGTATTAAAAGCACACAATTATAAGGCTCCGGTATCTTCAATCTTAAGTGTTACAGGTTTTGTTAATATGCTTGCCGCTCCCTTTGGTGGCTACGCAATAAATTTAGCGGCGATTACAGCAGCAATTTGTATGACTGAAGAAGTCGATAAAAAGCCTGAAAGGCGTTATTGGGCGGCAATTTCAGGAGGACTATTTTACATATTAATGGCCATTTCGGCTGGATACTTGATGGAGGCTTTTGCAACATTACCTAACGCACTTATCTATTCATTAGCGGGAATTGCTTTATTTACTACTATTAATAGTAGTATTCAACAAGCACTCTCTGAAGATAAAATGTCAGAAGCGGCAATAATTACCTTTCTCGTAACCGCGTCAAACTTGACCCTGTGGGATATTAGCTCCGTATTATGGGGATTAATTGCAGGCAGTATAACGTTAGTTGTTCAAAGCTCACTTAAGAAATCTCATTAACAATTAGACGAGTTAATACCAATTAATAACTCAAAATTAACACGTCATAAAAATAACCTATGGCCCCTGCTTGTTACGAACGGCCATGGAGTATAAGTGAAAGTTCTCAACATCGGAAAAGCTGTCTTGAAATATTAGAGAGATAAATAATCACATATAAGAAAAATGTATCATTTTACTCCCTCAGAAAACCACTCACTAAGATTCGCTATCATATCTTAAAAATATAAATCCCGAGGTGATTATTGCATAGAGATTTAGTTTGTATAATGGTCCACAAAATAAATGAACCACCACATATTGTCCCAGTCTCAATAATATTTTATAACATTATTTGAAATACACTATAAATACAAATCACTTGCAACCCTTTATTTATATGGCGTCCATTATAGTCTTACTTACTCAAACGCCTTCGCTGCATTTTATTTCTGTTCGAGTTATCCAACAGGACGACATGAATTGATCACTGCTATAAAAGTTAATCCTACGATTCTTTTGGCTAACGTTATGTTATGTCCTAAAGCTCGTTAAGGGGAGATTCGACGGAACTATAAGTAGGTACTAAAGCGGTAACGCAAAGCGCACTACTAAGTTCATTATAATATAAAAAATATGAAAAATATTAGATATGAGGTTTACTATGAGAGAAAATAAACTACTTCTCGCACTGGCTTTAGCAATATCAACGTCTATCACAGCGTGTGGCGGAGACGGAGACGCAAATCAAAATGTCGTCCGTAATTTATTTGCTGTAGGTGACACTTTTGAAGGATTAGAAGATAACGATCCCATTGAAGGTGATGTGAGTGAAAATGACCAAGGCGAAGGTTTAATATTTACACTTAACGACACAACTGAAACAGGAAATGGGACATTAGTTTTTAACGAAGATGGCACGTTTATATACACTCCCAACGCTAATTTTTCTGGTAATGATTATTACACTTATACTGCTTCACAAGCCTCTACAGGTGAATCTGACAGTGCAATTTTAACCATCAAGGTGTTAAGTGATTTTGAAACTATTGCTGAAGCAGGATGGAAAAACACATGGCGTGATGACTTTGAT
>Ga0209291_1001700_pt1 | contig 19160 bp, 15 predicted proteins | sample GOMGulsemesocosm_FD_184633 | JGI IMG/M metagenome (GOLD analysis project Ga0209291, IMG submission 184633) | Methane-oxidizing microbial communities from mesocosms in the Gulf of Mexico - GOM9B Gulf of Mexico (SPAdes) (version 2) | ecosystem: Environmental > Aquatic > Marine > Cold seeps...
TCCAATAGAATAACTTAGTCCTTCAACCTTCAGCATGATCTTTATCCTTATAAGGGCTCAACCATTCTTGTATTGCTTCACTCATCAGCACGACTAATGTCACAATGAGTAAAATAGCACCACAGCCTGTTAATCCTAACCAAGGGGCATGCAAATTGTTTTTACCTTGCGAAATCAATTCCCCCAAAGAAGGGTAACCGACAGGTAATCCGAACCCCAGAAAATCTAACGTAATTAGCGAGCCTAAAGCCCCAGAAAATACAAACGGTAAACTACTTAATGTAGCAATAAGTGCATTTGGCATAATGTGTCGCCAAATTACCCGCCAATCAGGAACACCAACAATAAGCGCAGACTGGATATATTCCAACTGACGTGTTCTTAATACCTCAGCTCGCACTAACTGCGCTAAATAATGCCAACCAAACAAGGCTAGAATCATACTTAAGGTAAAGAAACTCGGCTGAATAAGACTTGATACAATCATCACAACAAACATCACGGGAACCGACCCCCAAATTTCGCTAACACGCTGACCAAACAGATCTGTTAACCCACCCAAATACCCTTGCAACGTACCTGCAACTAACGCTAACAACGCAATATTAATGGTAATAAAGAAGGAGAAACCAAGGCTAATACGTATGCCATAAAGAAGCCGAGCAAAAACATCCCGCCCCTGATCATCCAACCCTAACCAGTTTTCGGATGTTGGAGGTGACGGATAACTCAGCTCATAATTGATAGTACTGTAGCTGTAATGTACAAACGACCATAACGCCCAGCCTTGCTTTGCAATCTGTTCACTCAAAAAAGGATCGGTATAATCTGCTTCTGAATCAAAATCGCCACCAAACTGAGTTTCGGGGTAACTGACTAGAATAGGAAAAAATAATTCGCCCTTATAACTAATAAGTAGCGGTTTATCATTCGCGATTAATTCTGCAAATAGGCTAACAAAGAACAATATAAAAAAAACAATCGCAGCATATTTACCTCGTTTTAGTGTACTCAATCGACGACTGATCTTCTTTGAATTATCAGGCAAATTTAAATCATCCTGGCTAACATCCATCATCCGTTCACCTCGGAAAAATCAACGCGAGGATCAACCCAACGATATATCAAATCACCAACCAAATTCAAAACAAGACCCAGTAACGAATAACAATATAGAATACCTAATACCACTGGGTAATCTCGTTCCAATAGCGCCTCAAAACCTAATAATGCAACACCATCTAATGAAAATACGATTTCAACGAGCAAGGTGCCACCAATAAAAATTGACAGTAAGTCTGAAGGTAAGCGAGCTACGATCACTAACATACTATTCGGTAATACATGATTGAAGATTGCGCTTGTCCGACTTTCCCCCATGCAAATAGCCGTATCTAAATAAGGTTGAGCCATTTGGTCAATAATAGAATTACGTGTTAAGACAGTTAACGAAGCCAATCCACTGGCAACACAGGCTGCAACAGGTAAACATAAATGCCAAAAGTAATCGAGGAGCTGCCCTGTAACGGATAAATCAGCATGATTTGCAGAAACCAGTCCCCGCAGCGGAAACCAGCTAAAAACACCACCAGCAAATAAAATCAATAACATAATAGCGATAATAAAAGTCGGCACTGCATAAGCGATAAACAGCAGTAAGCTTGATGTCGAATCAAACATACCACCTTGTTTATTCGCCTTCATCACCCCTAATGGTATTGCGATTAAATAGGTTAGGAACAAAGTCCAAAACCCCAAGGATAAAGAGACTGGCAGCTTCGAAAAAATTAATTCCGTAACAGGACGCTTACTAAAATAACTGTTCCCTAAATCGAATGATAAATAACGACTGAGCGTTTCAGTATAGCGTTGCCATATAGGCTTATCAAAACCATATTCTCGCGCAATTTTGTCTCGCAACTGGTCATCAATAAGCTGACCATTAGTTATTTGGTCAGTCTCATCGAAAAGCGCATTTGCCGAACTATCAATACCTTGCTGCTTGGCTAAGGCAGCCTCTATAGGCCCTCCAGGCAACCACTGAAGCAAGAAAAAATTTAACGAGATAATAATAAACAGCGTCGGAAATACTAACAGCAAACGACGAATAAAATAAAGATTAAGCATATTACTTCGAGCGCTCGTCCCACCAGAATTCAACTTCATAACCATATTTTGGTGCTTGTAACGGTTTTTCAATATAGTTCTGATAAGCAACTAACTGAAAGTTACGCGCCCACAATGGTAAATAGTAATAATTCCATTTCAACACCCGATCTAATGCGCGTCCGTATGCCTGCGTATCCACATAACGGTCTGACTGAACAAGTCCTTCGACAAGGTTATCAATAGCAGGATCTTGAATTCCACTGATATTATAGCTTGAAGCAACACCCGCAAATTCAGATTTAAGTGATGAACGTAACTCAGTATTTGGCGGAATTCGAACTTTATATTGACTTGGGGTCATATCAAACTTACGTTGCATTAATAATTTGTAATATTCAGTACCTGTTTTGATTGTTATGTTTGAACTAATACCCAATTTTTTCAGTGTTTGAATATAAGCGCCAATCGCAGGTTTCATGGTTGGCGATGGTAATAAGAAGTTAATTGTCATCACCTCGCCCGTCACACTATGGACCAACTTATTATTTTTAACTTTCCAACCAGCCTCTTTTAATAAGGCTTGTGCTGTTAATAAATTCTTACGGTTACGACCTGAACCATCTGTGCTTGGTAGTGTAAATTCACTTGATAATACCTGTTCCGGTAATTGCGCAGACAAGGGGGTTAATATCGCTTTTTCCTGTGCAGTGGGTAATCCCTCTGCAGCCAAGAAACTATTATTAAACAGGCTTGTAGCTCGAGTATATTGATTATTAAATGCTTTTTTATTTAACCACTCAAAATCAAACGCAGTAACCAAGGCTTCTCGCGTTCTACGGTCAGCAAATTTAGCTTGTCTTAAATTAAATACCATCGCTGTAACAAAAGAAGGTGCGTCGTAATTAATCTTGTCTTTAACAACCGTCCCAGAGTTAAACACGTCACCTTGATATAACTTATTCCAGCGTAATAAATTCGTTTCAGCAATATAATTTACATCGTTGGTTTTAAGCGCTTGCACTGCTGCATTACGATCGCGGAAATACTCGACTTTGATATTCTTAAAGTTATATTTCCCCTTATTGACAGGTAAGTTTTTACCCCAATAATCATCTCTTAATTCATACACAATCCCACGACCAGGATCCACAGAGGTTACTTTATAAGGGCCAGAACCAATGGGTATATCAAGCGATGGCTGCGTAAAGTCTTTATGTTGCCAGATATGCTTTGGTAATACAGGTAAGTTACCCGAGTTTAAGATTTGTAAACGGCTACCATCACCACCAAAATTAATTTTTATCGTTAAAGGGTCAATAACTTCTACCGACTTAACCATTTTAAAACGTGATTTAATATTACTTAAACCACTTTCACGATACAGATTTAGCGAGTACGCAACATCTTCAGCAGTAACAGGATAACCGTCGCTAAACTTTGCTTCTTTTCTTAAAAAGTAAATAACTGAAGAATAATCATCAGCAATTGTCATCTTTTCAGCTAACCAGCCATAACGCGTTTTAATCTCATCTTTATCGTGACCACGAACAGTTAAGCGATCATAAAGCCAGAATAATCCTCTCGGCTTTTTACCTAAATCGATAAATTGATGTAAAGAATCAAAGCTTCCCATTTCCGCCATCACCAATTCACCTTGTTTAGGTGCATTAGGGTTCGCGTAATCAAAATTGCTAAAGTTCTCAGTATACTTTGGTTCACCATACAAGCTGATACCATGACTGGTATATTCGGCCAACACAGGGTGACTAAATGTTGCGATTAAAACTAACGTGCCCCCTAATAGCCCACGAATAGATTGCTGTATATCCATTAGCTAGCTTGCTCCATAGTTAATTCATTCACATCATTTTTAACAAGGGATAGTTGCCCTGCATCAACACGGTATAATTTATCTGCAAGGTGGAAGTAATGATCGTCATGTGTAATGGCGATAATCGTTTTACCGCGCGCTTTAAGCTCTGGCAGTAACTCGGTATAAAAAATACGTCGGAAGGTCGGATCCTGATCGGCGGCCCATTCATCAAGTACAATGATGCTGCGATCTTCAAGGTATGCCAACAATAATGCCAAACGCTTACGTTGCCCTTGAGATAACTCAGTTGTGCTAAGACGACCATCAACAACTTCAACTTTATTATTTAAAGCGAGTTTCGTTAGGTAGTGTTCAACCAGTTCTGGATCGGGCTTAACCCCATTTTCATTAATAATATTTTTAAATAAATAAAAATCAGCAAATACCACAGAAAAATGATTACGATACCAATCAATATTATGCTCATTAATCACAGAATCAGAAAATGTGATGGTTCCACGGTGAGCACTATATAAACCGGTAAGTAGGCGTGCGCAAGTTGACTTCCCACAGCCATTCCCACCAACCCAGAAAATCAACTCACCTTGATTAATCGTTAAATTAATTGGCCCAACGGAAAAGCCTGACTCGCCATCTTCACTCGGATAATCATATTCAATTTGGTCTAGCTGAAGTGTTTTCCATGATGTCTGTAGTGCAGGCAATGAATTCAGTTCATTTTTGTCTTCAGCTAAATCTAACGATGATACTTTGGCATAAGCGACAGAACCAATGATAAGCGCAGGTAATGAACCAACAAATCCTGCTAAAGGCGAACGCAAGAACAGAATTGCCAGTGCATAACCCGTCACTTGTTCCGATGTCCCAATCTGGAATTGGGTATGCATAAGTAAAACAAGTGCAATCAAGAGTAATACCGATGTATTTATCCAACTGCCATTAAGAACATTAAGTCGATCTGCTTTTGTATCTAAGATTCTCGCTTGTTCTGCTGAAGGCTCTAATTGAGAGTGATAAAAAGACGTACGGCGTTCTTGACTTAATTTAAGTTCATTACGGCCTCGCAGCATGGCATCATAGCTGTCAAATAATACGTCATCATTTTCTCGTACTCGTTTTTTATAATCACGAGATGCGATCATTAATCGGCGACCTAAAATAATTGATACAGTACTCATCACAAGAGTCGCGATAAAAAATGTCGCAGACAACCAAAACAAATACGCATACGTGAATAGTACAACCGATGCGCCAAAAACAACAAAAGGTAAACTATTAAACGCTTGGCTGATAGCGGTTATGTCTTTGGTTAAAGTCGCAAGAATAGTCGGCTGTCCTAACTGATCGATCTTCTCAACAGACATATTCATTAATCTGCGGCTAATACTCAACCTTAGCTCATATACAACACGATGACCTAATCGAGTAATTTGAGATTGAGAGATGTAACTCAATCCAAATAATAGGAATATGAGAGCAAAAAATAAAGTGATTGGAAAATCAGCACCGACACTTAATCGACTAATCGCTTCATTAATAAATGCGATAACTGATACACCCGCTGCAGCACTTAAAGCACTGAGAAATATTGCGACTATGAATTTTGAATAGTCACCTTTTAATAAAGACAGAATTAACGTCGCGTTCATGATAAACAACACTGCTTGTTAGAATTATGAAAACAACAAATTAAAATGTTGTTGTTTTAGAAAAGTATTAGGATGTTAACACTAATCATTCTTGTTTGCATATTTGTTTTTTATAAATGAATCAAAGCCTTCTTAATAGTGCATTCATTATCGATATTAACTGAGGCTTAGCTGATTAACCGAACCTAGATTGACAATCCCCTTAGATTATCAATTTTTTTGACCGTAAAGCGTTTTAATAATTCCTACCATCAACGTTTAATATTACGTCAGTTATGCCTCCAAGATCGGTTAATTCTGTTTAACACTCAAAAAGCTGTCATACTATGACTATAAAATTTAGTATTTTGATGACTAAGATGAAAGTGAGAACAAAATGATCAATATTTACCGTGTATCTTTTCCTGATGGTAGCGTTTATATCGCATCGAAAAAAACACCACCAGCAAATGCAGTGAAAAGCTATGAATGGGCTAAGAATCACGCAGACCCAACGCGACCATTAGTTGCAGCTTACCTAAAAAGCAAAGGCCAAAGCACGTTAGAGCTACTTCATTCAGATCTAACACCTGATATGGCTAAAAAATTAAAAAGAAGATATATCGTCGAAGCAAGACAAGCAAAACAATTCGTTATCACCTAATAGATGTTGAAAACCTGCTTGCTAGAGCAGGTTTTATTTAATAAAACTCACTTAAATACGATAATTAGCGTGAGCACATTAAGCGTCAGCCAATTTATCCTTTTCCACACTCGGTTGATCACTTAATACTTCGGCAAGTGTAGAACGACACAAATGCCCCTCAACATCACCATCCACATTTAACACCGGCAGTGGTAATTGATTATCCAGCATTTCAGGGATCACAGTTTCCAGTAACGCATCACTTTGCACGCCTGGCACAGCGTCCAATAAAGACGCATCAAGGACATTACTGTAATCTCTTTTTTCAACATTATCTAAGGTATCTTGTGTGATCACCCCTTGATAGCCATTCTCGTTAACAACATAACCATAATCTTGCTTTGATTTGCGCATTTGCAATACAGCTTCACCGATTGTCTCGGCCGAAATGCGGAAGATTTGCGGTTGCATTACAGTTTCCACCGTCAATGCACGCGCGCGATTTACATCTTTGACGAAGGCTTCAACATAATCATCAATCGGGTTAAGTAAGATATCAACAGGTGAGCCTTGTTGTACTAATACCCCATCACGCAAAATAGCAATGCGATCACCTAATCGTAGTGCTTCATCGAGATCATGGGTAATAAAGACGATGGTTTTATGTAGCTTTTCCTGTAGTTCAATCAGCTGGTCCTGCATTTCACTGCGGATCAAAGGATCCAATGCTGAAAATGCTTCATCCATTAACAGAATATCGGCATCGGTACACAATGCCCGCGCTAAACCGACACGTTGCTGCTGACCACCGGACAACTGCCTTGGATATTGATTGGCATAACCGTCCAAACCCACAGTTTCCAACCATTGCGTTGCACTTTTCTTTCGTTCCGCTTTCTTGACGCCCTGCACTTGCAAGCCATAACCAATATTGTCTAACACAGTGCGATGTGGCATTAACCCAAAACGTTGGAATACCATCGACATTTTATTACGACGAAAATCTTGCAGGTCTTTGCTCTTCAATTGCATGACATCACTACCCGCGATTTCGATTTCACCGGCTGTAGGTTCAATTAAGCGATTAAAGTGACGGATCAAGGTAGATTTACCCGAACCAGATAAGCCCATGATTACAAATATTTCTCCCGGATAAATATCCAGGTTAATATCCGACAAACCAACGGTATGACCCGTTTCCGCTAAAATAGCATCTTTTGATTTACCTGCTTTGACTAGCTCAAGTACCTTCTTTTCATTTTTACCAAAAATTTTATATAAATTTTTAATACGAATTAACGGGCTTTTATTCTCATTTAAACTCATCTTAGTGCCCTCCCAAATTTTGTAGCGTACGTTTTGCGTAACTTTGCGAAATCCGATCAAAAATAATAGCGAGTACAACAATGGCTAAGCCGTTCAATAAACCAAGTGTGAAGTATTGGTTGGTGATTGCCTTTAATACCGGTTGACCTAAACCTTTTACACCAATCATAGAAGCAATCACAACCATAGCGAGTGCCATCATAATAGTCTGATTAATACCAGCCATAATATTAGGCATTGCCAATGGTAACTGCACACCAAATAAACGTTGCATAGGACTAGCACCATAAGCCGTTGCCGCCTCTAGTACTTCTTTGTCTACAAGACGGATACCTAAGTTCGTTAAACGAATAACAGGCGGTACAGCGTAAATAATAACGGCAATAACCCCCGGAATTTTACCGATACCTAATAGCATCACCACGGGGATCAAATACACAAAGGCGGGCATGGTTTGCATTATGTCTAAAATAGGTGTTACAACGGATTGTACACGATCAGAACGAGCCATCGAGATCCCGATAGGAATACCAATAAGCACCGCGAGTGAGGTAGAGACAAGAATAATACTCATGGTTCGCATGGTATTGTCCCACATCCCAAAGAATCCGATGAGGAAGAAGGCTAAAACGACACCTAAGGTTAATTTCCAAGAACGGCTAGCAATATAAGCAAAAACAGCTAACACGGCTATAACTAGCCACCAAGGGCTGCCAAGTAACAATTTTTCAAACCAAATAAGAAAACTAAGTAAGGGATCAAAAAACGCTTCAATACTATCACCGTATTCACGCGAAAAACTACGATAAGCGCCGTCCAATGTTTTCCTAATATCAAGTAATTGGCGACGATCTAGCTGCGGTATTTCCGAAAGCCATGAACTGTCTGACATATTATTTATTTCCTAAAATAAAAAAACCCGAATAAGTCGGGTTATATATACCCAAGCTACTTCAAGGCGCACAATAAGCCAACTGAAGTGGTTTGGGTATAGTGAAAGGCTATAGTTCTGAGACTGCTTTCTTGATTTTCTTCGCAGTAGCTGAATCAACCCACTGTGACCAAGTATCTTCATAGTTTGTTAAGAAGTACTCAACACTGTATTCACCATCAGCTTGCTCATCTTCCATCCAAGCAAGTAATTCATTCATCTGAGCATTCTTGAATGAGCGGGCTGTAAGGTAAGCCAGTGCTTCAGGTGCTCTTGCCGCAAACTTTTCAGTCACGACAGTATCTACAGCAGAAGGTGGAAACATAGTCACTTTAGGTTCTAAACAATCTTCTTGAGTAATACACTCTTTAAAATGTTTTTCATCGATACCTGAACCAAAATCAACCTTAACCATATCGTATTTACCCAATACAGCTGTCGGCGCCCAATAATAACCAAACCAAGCTTCTTTACGCTCATAGGCTTTGGCAATAGAGCCAGATAAGCCAGCACCAGAACCCGGATCAATTAAATCGAACCCGTCATCGGCAAGATCCAAAGCCTCGTATAGATTCGTTGTTGTAATTTGACAGTTCCAACCTGATGGACAAATCATAAATGCAGATTTATCCGGATCTTCAGGGTGCTTAAATAGTTTCGCGTTGGCTTTAATGCCTGCAATAGTTGCTAAACTCGGGTCTTTTTCGACCATATAAGCAGGAATCCAAAATCCTTCTTCACCGCCATCTGTTAGGGTGGCACCAGCATAACGAATTCGCCCTTCTTCAACACCTTTATCAAGGGCTGATTTCATGGCATTACTCCAAAATTCAGGCGCAATATCAGGCTGACCTTTTTCGATCATAGCCGTACCGGTTGCCATTGTATCACCAGGTACGAGTTCAGCATCACACCCAAACCCATGCTCTAAAATAAAGCGATCAATATTAGCGATGATTGTGGCTGAATTCCAGCTCATGTCAGCAATGGTAACACTGCCGCATTCATTTGCATTAGCGAAGGTAGAAAGAGATGAACAAGCAAGAAGTAGTGAGGTAGCGAAAGTCTTCCGCATATGAATAATATCCTTATTATTGTAATGAAGTACCACAATACTACAGGAAATCGCGACTAAAAGCTTAGATAAGTACTAAAAACCGTAAACATGACTAAAACATCTTACGGTAATTAATACTAATAAAAGATAAAAACGTTATAAAATCAGTTAAGTAAATGAGTTATTCTTCCGCCTGAATTTGACCAACAAATAATACTGGCGCAGCATCTAGTTTTTCTGCATCCATCATTGAAGCAATGCGTTCGACAGCTGACAATAGCTGACTTTGTTCCCACTCTTCAAGATTTTGATAACGCTTGATGAAATGGTCTTGAAGCGGCTTGGGTGAACTACTCAGTAATAATTTACCTGATACACTCAGCGACAGATGCACTTTACGTTTATCGGTTTCACTTCGCGTCCTAATCACCAATGCCCGACTCTCAAGTCTGTCAATAATCGTCGTGACTGTCGCAGCACTTAAGGCGATCTCTTTCGCTATGTCTTTCGCCAGTGGTGCATCAAGCATGGCAATATTTTGCATCACCATGAGTTGAGGACCAGTTAAACCAGACTGTTTATTCAGCTGACGAGAATGTATATCAATGGCTCTGATCACTTGACGCAATGATACTAATAATTCTTCATACTTTTCCATAACCCTTCCATAATTCGCCCCTCATTTTGCGAAACAATAACAGAAATGTGCACCAGACTCATGCTGCAAATGTAAAAAAAGCAAAATAACGCCTATACGTTATTTTGCTTTTGTTGTATTCCTAACCACTATCGAACTAATTAACGCATTAAAACGAGCGTGGAAAGAATGTTAGTTCGCTAACTCAATTTTATTAAAGTCAATTTCATTTTCTTCAGGTGAACGTTCAATCGCTGCAACCTGCTTGTATTTCTTCGCAAGAATATAACCGAAACAACCGATAATCAATGCGATTGCTAATGCGCCAACCCACTGAATTTGTAAGAAGTCCAGTTTGAACAATAACGTCAACCCACTCATTAATACAACATTACCAATAATATATTTAGCCTTACCAAAACGCTCTACAGTTAAGTTTAAATTATCAGTATAAAGTCGCACTAATGAATCCAGCGAGTTAATTACAAAGGTGATGCCCACTAATATCATCGCGAGGTTATAGAAGCCTGTTGTCGCAATCTCATTCACGCTGTAGTAGTAAAGTACTGAGAACCATACTGCGATTGGAATAGACGGGAAGACCATCATTGCAATCAATACTTGATAAGTTTTCATACCACCAACAAAACGGGAAGTGAATTGACCGATCATGATGCTCCAAGAAAACCACCAGAATAAGTAAAATTCATGGTAATCATTCATTGGTAAAACAAAGTGATGAATATTACCAAAGTAATCGCCAATCAACGCAAAGGTTGTTGTAAATTCACTTACACTTGATTCTTCAGATAAGAACGCGCCAGCCCACATCACGACGATCAGACCTAAAAATAACCAGGTGCTCGCTAAACTCAATATACGTACATAACGAATACTAGTACTTGAGTAAACTGCCGCAGCAATGACGACAAAAACAATGAGATAGAAACTACTCACTATCGTTTCGCCATCACCTAATTCAGGTAAATACCAAGGTAGATTAGTCAGCAATAAGTAAGCAGTAAAGGCACAAGTACCTATAATAATAAGGTTATTGATGAATTTAATTAATGGGATCTCAAAGAATTTAACTCTTGGTTCAATGACACAAAAATAGAAACAAGTTAAAAAGTAAAATGCCCAGATAAGAAATGCCCAGAAACCAAATTCAATCGCTAAAGGATTACTAAAGCTATATTCAGGGCTTGCCGCAAGGTTTGCATAACCAGCAAACTCGGTAAGCGGAAACATGATAAGTCCCACGTCCAGACCGGAAGTAAATAGAATCGCGATAAAGGTAAATGTACGCACAGGCGTAACACCTACACAGCGCACATTCCCCCAACGAAAAATTACAAATGCAATTGCAACAAAGGTAAATATAATACCGATGCTAAGCCAAGTAGTCATCATTTAAACTCCATGTAAATTTTATATAAAACATAAGTTTAATCCTTCTTATGTTTTAAATAGCCTAGCCCAACGTTTAAGTGTGTAATCTAATAAAGTCTGTAATAAAGTATTAAGACTGTAATAAAAATTAAAATTGCATACACCCTCAAACCTTAAATATCGAATTGCCGATATTTAAATCCTGATGAATTGAGTTTGGCATTAAAAGACCATTCAGCCAGAGTGGCTTAGGCTGGTCAGATACCTAGATACCTAATGCGCCGCTTTCACTGCACACTAGGTCTATTAACCGTTAAAACGTTATTAAGCGTAGTATCGTTATACAGACTCGCGTTTTGGCGCCTGTAATCGTTGTGTGTTCTGCCATTCAGGCGCCACGGTTACACTGCTCGCGTCAGCCTCAAGCGGTTTATTACCCAAAATTAGGTCAGCTGCGCGCTCTGCCAACATGATAGTCGGAGAGTTAAGGTTACCATTAGGGATTGTCGGGAAAATAGATGAATCAACAACCCTTAGCCCTTCAACACCGTGTACCCTTGTTTCTGAATCAACAACGGCCATTGGATCTTCGCCCATCTTGCACGAACAAGAAGGATGATAAGCACTTTCTACCGCACTTCTCACAAAACTATCGATCTCTTCGTCCGTTTGAATATTGGTTCCCGGTTGAATTTCTTCACCACGGAATTCATCCAACGCTGGTTGATTAATGATTTCACGTGTTAAGCGTACACAAGCCCGAAAACCTTCAATATCCTCGGCATGAGAAAGATAGTTAAACTGAATATGCGGCGCAACATGTGCATCCTTAGAGACAACTTTTACAAAGCCTCGGCTCTTCGGTTTGTTGTGACCCACATGCACCTGAAAACCATGCCCAGCAAACGCTTCTTTACCGTCGTAACGCATTGCAGCAGGTAAAAAGTGATATTGTAAATCAGGCCACTCTAATCCAGGCTTTGAACGAATAAAACCACAAGATTCAAAGTGATTTGTTGCGCCTAAACCTGACTTGTCAAAGAACCAACGCGCACCAATGAACAACTTATTTAATGGATCAAGTTTGCCATTAAGTGAAATAGGTTTAAGACACTTGAATTGGAAATAAAACTCAAGATGATCTTGTAAGTTCTCTCCCACTCCCGGCAATTCATGCACTTGGTCAATACCGGCTTCAGCTAGCGTGCTTGCTTTACCGATACCCGATAGTTGCAGGATATGTGGAGAACCAATCGAGCCAGCAGAAAGGATGACCTCTTTATTACAATGCAGTCTCGTTAGCTTACCTTTGCGCTCAAACTCTAATCCAACAGCTTGTTTACCTTCAAACAATACCTTGTGTACCAAAGCATGAGTAATAACTGTTAAATTACTCCGGTGCATCGCAGGTTTTAAGTACGCATTAGCAGTCGACCAACGCACACCATTCTTAATGGTCATGTGCATAGGGCCAAAACCCTCTTGCTGCTTACCATTGTAGTCATTGGTTGCCATGTAACCCGCATCAATACCGGCATCAACAAAGGCTTTGTACAAAGGGTTTTTCATGTTGTTGCCGTTATTCACAGCAAGGGGACCAGTGTCACCACGATAGTCATCGCCGCCAAACGCCCAGCTTTCAGCCTTTTTAAAGTAAGGTAAGCAATTAGCGTAATTCCAATTTTTTGCCCCACTTTGCTGCCACTCATCAAAATCGCGAGCATGGCCACGTACGTAGACCATACCGTTAATAGAAGATGAACCGCCTAATACCTTACCGCGAGGGCAATGCATACGGCGATTATCCAAATAAGGTTCAGCTTGAGTTTCAAACTGCCACGCATATTTCGCACTATTCATTGGAATAGATAATGCAGTCGGCATTTGAATAAAAATACTCTTATCACTGCCACCCGTTTCTAATAACAGTACCTTGTTAGCAGGATCTGCTGATAAGCGATTGGCTAATACACAACCCGCACTACCAGCGCCAACAATAATGTAATCATATAGGCCTTTTGGTTTAGTCATGTCAGCTCCCTAAAATGGACTTTCAAGTGGTTGCATACCAACATACACAGCTTTAATCTGAGTGTACGCTTTTAAAGTTTCGCTACCGTTTTCACGGCCAATACCAGACATCTTATAGCCGCCGACAGGCATTTCTGCAGGTGACGCGCCATACGCATTAATCCAACAGATACCAGCTTCTATTTGATGAATAACACGGTGAGCACGGGTAATGTCCTGAGTGAATACACCAGCCGCTAAACCTAAGCGAGTATCATTAGCGCGGCGAACTACTTCATCTTCATCAGTGAAGGTTAATACCGACATAACAGGACCAAAGATTTCTTCTTTGCTTAATGTCATCTCATCGGTACATTGGGTGAAAATGGTTGGCGCAACAAAGTAACCATTCGGCGCATTCTTAGGTTGTAATGCATGACCACCAGTAAGTAGTTCAGCACCTTCTGATTTACCTATTTCAATAAAATCCAGAACCTTGTCTTGATGCTCTTTCGAGATCAACGCACCAAAGTTAGTCTCTGGATCCATCGGGTCGCCACAGATGATGTTGTTTTCAGTACGCTCACGCAGTTTCTCGATAAAGCGTGGGTAAATGGCGTCTTGCACAAATACACGCGTACCGTTCGTACACACTTCACCTTGGGTATAAAAATTCGCCAGCATTGCTGCTGATACGGCATTATCAATGTCAGCGTCATCAAAGATGATTAGCGGTGATTTACCACCTAATTCCATTGTGACTTCTTTCAGTGAGCCCGCTGCAGCAGCCATCACTTTTTTGCCTGTTCCGACTTCACCAGTAAACGATACTTTAGCAATCTCGTCATGTGTTGTTAACCAAGCTCCAACACGACCATCGCCTTGAACAACGTTAAATACGCCATCTGGTACACCCGCTTCGGTAAATATTTCAGCTAACTTGATTGCGCCGCGTGGTGTCTCTTCTGATGGTTTAAAGATCATGACATTACCGCAAGCAAGCGCAGGTGCTGATTTCCAACATGCAATCTGTAGCGGGTAATTCCAAGCACCAATACCTGCACAAATACCTAATGGTTCACGGCGGGTATAATAAAAATCATCACCGACCTGTTGTTGATTACCTTCAATACTAGGCGCTATACCGGCAAAAAATTCAATTGAATCTGCACCAGTTACAACATCAACAACTGAAGCTTCTTGCCAAGGCTTACCTGTGTCTTGAACTTCGATAACAGCAAGTTCGTCATTACGTTCACGTAACAAAGCAACTGCTTTTAATAAAATACGGTTACGCTCCATTGGCGTCATTTTAGACCAGGTAGCGAAACCAGCTTTTGCACTTTCAATTGTCGCTTGCTGAATACTCGCATCAGCAACTTCAACTAAATAACTTACTTCTCCGTTAGCCGGATTAATGACTTCAAAGGTTTCACCTGAGTCATTCGAGAGAGGCTGTCCGTGGACATAATTTTTATAAGTAACTAACGACATTTATTTTCTCCGTGCTGCATTATCACAGCCTCGATAAAGGCTTTACATAAAATTTGGGCTTGTTCGAATTCTTTTTCAGGACAACTACTCAAGGCACTACGCAACCAAAAACCATCAATCATCGCTGCAGTTTGTTTCGCAGAATGAATCGCGACATTCTCTGGCATTAATTGTTTAAATGAAAATGCGAGGTTGCTATACAAACGTTGGCAATTGACGTGTTGCAATCTGGCTAGCCCAGGATCGTGGACTGCTTGGGACCAAAAACTTAACCAGGTTTTAGTTGCTGCTGTTGAGCGTTGAAATTCAGTAAAATTAGACTCTACGATCATCGATAAGCGTGCTTCTGCGGATAAGTTTTTACCTAAAATACGGCTTAATAACGCTTGTTTTAGTTCATCGAGTAAATATTTTAGAGTTGCTTCAATGAGACCTTGCTTTCCACCAAAATAATGGCTAATAAGGCCAGATGACAGTCCAGCTAGACCACTAATGGTATTGATTGTTGTGTGATGTAAACCGTGGCGTTCAACAGAGATTAACGTCGCGTCAATCAGCTGCTGTTGCCTTACCGTTTTCATTGCTGGTCTGGGCATAAAAAGTAACTATCCATGTTTGGTTGTTGATAATTCAATGCTTAACTGTTGTTAAAAGTTGTTAATTGAACGTTCAATTAACAACAACTATAATAGTTAGAGCTGTAACTATCAACCCCTATATTTGTCAGTCGCATAATTACAATAAAATAATTCATACATAAACCAGCGATACGAACAAGGTTAAACAACTGTTTTAAAAGAGTATTGATAAGGCGTTAATTTTCGGTTGATTAGCAGTAAAATAGTCGTAAATAAATTAATAGTTTCAGCCATAATCATTAGAAATGTAAGTATTAGACTGAATTGCAACAAAGAACTAACACCGATATTGATAGGTCAATTTTATTTAGAGAGGGAACATGCTTTATACCGCTTAGCGATTGAACTGTGGAAATATAACGTTGAGAAATTAAAACAAGATAAGCCTGCTTTCAAACAGGCTTTTTATTTATTTTAATCTGTATAACTCTAGCGTTAAAAAACTAATTCAACGCCAATTTTAATTTATTTACGCGACTAAACACAAGCCAATCAACAAATAATACTAAGGCAATAGTGCCACCAGCCATTGGTAACATAAACGATAATACAACGATAGTGATTAAACCCACTTTCCAAACACCCGCATGTTCAAATCGTGGGGGCGCACCGAGAGCTTTCTTCTCAGCAGGACGACGGATCCACCACATTACAGCACCAGATATCGCAATGAAGATAAATGCAAGACAAAAGAAAACATTAACGATTTTATTCACCACGCTAACATCACCTTGATGTAATGCGATACCTGCAGCCATGAACTTGGCCATTGGGTTGTATTCGTTCCACGTTACATCTGCTAAAATCCGACCTGAATACTGGTCTATATGTGTTGTTCTATCTAATCTAGGGTCAGTAATATCCCCGCTCATGGTATTTGCTGCTAGCGTATAAACCCCAATCTCACTTCGAGGAAAGTTAAGCTTAAACTGGGTAAATCCAAGTATTTTCGCTTGCGCTAATATTTGATCGACACCAAATTTAGCCTCTATGTACATCTCATTAGCCACCTTTGTATCATGCAGCATAGCGCCAGTTCCTGCTGCTAACATCGCTGTATGATCATGTGATTCAGGCATCAGTGTTTGCTCTAAGTTCCACGGCATCTCTTCTTCACTGCCATGATTCATTGACGCGTGATTTTGTGTAGACAAAGGTACATCATTCCATTTTTCAGCAGGGAAGCTACTCCATGCTTGCACAAACTTCCCACCCCAAATGCTTGCCCATGCAAGACCTGAAATAAAGAAAAATAACAATACAAACGATAATAACCCACCAATATTTGCGTGTAGGTCGCGCATAAGAATACGTGGTCCACTTGTCATTCTTATTTTAAGAAAACCAGCCTTACTGGCCTTGTCCCGTGGCAACCACAGATAAACGCCCGTCACTAATAAGATCACACCTAGACTTGCTGCAATTTCAATAAGGTAATCACCCCAATCACCCAGTAATAAGGTGCCGTGTATATCATTCGCTAATTCATACCAGCTATCACTGCGATCTATCGTACCTAGAACCTCTCCGTTATAAGGGTTAACTGTAACAAACAGCGTCTGACCTGATTCAAGCTTAATTGAGAAACGGTTCGCAAGATCAGTACTTTTAGCTGGTATAAACTGAGTTACCATTGCATTAGGGTAGGCAGAAAGTACATTTTCCATTTGTCGTGAAATAGTTAGAGTCGAAGCCTCTGGTGTTACTTCTAGCATTGATTGATAACGACTAAATTCAATTTCGTCATCAAATAACATAACTAAACCCGTTAAGCTCAGCATTAACATAAACGGGATCACAAATAGCCCAGCATAAAAATGCCAACGCCAAGTTAAGAAGTAACGTGATTTTGAGCGTGCAAGTTCCTCGCGGTTAGACGAAGTGTTATTTACAGGCTGATTAATTTTCGACATTCTTTGTATTTTCCTTTCTACAAAATCCCTATCGAGCTAACGAAGGTCATCCATATTAATACCAATCACAATAAATAGATGACCATTATTTAATGCAATTGGTATAGCTAAATTTTTTCGTCATCAATCCCCGATTAAACGAAAAAGTTTAGCGGAATATTGATAACGTGATTTCTGTGTACTATTACTGTGACTATTACAGTGGGTAGTACAATGATAATTTAAGTTACGAAAGGACTGCTGGCGGTGCGCGAGGAGTTTGCCATTGATAACGCACGTTATGCGCTAAAAATGAATAATGCTCTTGAACTGAAACACTAACACGAGCCAATACAGGCACGGGTAATAACTCAAGATCATGAAAAGAAGAATAATGGCTGAATGGGCAAGGTTTTCCCTCATGGATTTGGGGTTTACCTTCTTCGATCTGAACCAGTTCCAGTCCATTAACGGTACACAACGTCGCCCATACACCAACGCTATTATTGGCGTTAATCACAGGCATAAGCGTGACTAAAACCCAACTAAGCAGGCTAGCAAGCAACATTAATTTTTTAAAATAAGAACTGTGTTTCATACGATACTCTATAGATTTGTACGGAGTGTACACAAATCCATAACACATCGCAAAATTAGTAACATATGGTTAACGTTTAGACACTTATCACCCTAAAGTCTAAAGAGACAACTATCGAACGGCTAACTAATCAGCCGTTTAATACAGTAAAGACAGGATTAAGCAGTAACAGTTTCTATTTTATCACCCTTTAATACCGTCGCGGATAGCACAACAGGTATCGCTTTCGAAATTGGCGTGTCACTCAAATCCCCTTTCCCATCGAGAGATACTAATGGATTGGTTTCAGGGAAGTAAGCCGCAATATTACCTTCTGGAATGTCATAAGCCACTAGCTTAAAACCAAACACTTTACGTTCAATACCATCCGGCCACAGCGATTCAATATCGACTAATTGGTTATTCTCCATGTCTAATGCTGCGATGTCATTCTCGTTAATAAAAAGGACTTTACGTTCACCGGATATACCGCGGTAGCGATCATTAAAACCATAAATAGTGGTATTGTATTGATCATGTGAACGCATGGTTTGTAATACGAACACAGGATCGTTACTGAGTTCTCGTAAGTTTGCTGGCAGTAAATGAACAGGCAGATCATGCTGCATAAATTGTGCTTTTTTCGACGCTGTTTGCCACTGTCGCTGCGCAGCACTGTTACCAAGATAAAAACCACCAGGCTGTTTTATCTTGCGATTAAAGCCGCTAAAACCAGAAATCGTTTTTTCAATCAAATCTCGGATCCGAGCATAGTCTTCAATGACCCAACCCCAATCAATTGGCTGCTTGCCCAAGGTTGCTTCAGCAATACCCGCAATAATAGCAGGCTCAGATCGCATTTTACCAATATCACCTTCCACCACCCCCGCAGAAGCATGCACCATGCTAAACGAGTCTTCAACTGTGATACTTTGTGGCCCAGATGTTTGCATATCAATATCTGTGCGCCCTAAGCAAGGTAATATGAG
>Ga0209291_1001701_pt1 | contig 19159 bp, 22 predicted proteins | sample GOMGulsemesocosm_FD_184633 | JGI IMG/M metagenome (GOLD analysis project Ga0209291, IMG submission 184633) | Methane-oxidizing microbial communities from mesocosms in the Gulf of Mexico - GOM9B Gulf of Mexico (SPAdes) (version 2) | ecosystem: Environmental > Aquatic > Marine > Cold seeps...
GATTTTATTGAACAAATAAATAAGAATAGCCATGCTTAAACTAAAAGTTTGCGGCATGCGAAATAGCACTAACATTAAAGAACTATCGGAGATACAACCTGATTTTATCGGTTTTATATTTCATGAGAAATCCTCAAGAAATGTTTCAGAAACTGTTTTAACAGACACTCCAAAAAACATTAGTCGAGTTGGTGTTTTTGTAAATGAATCCGAAAAATTTATCATTAATAAGATGAAACAATACCATCTTGATTATATTCAATTACACGGCTCAGAATCTCCTGAATTTTGTAACGAAATAAAGGAACTTGGAGTTGGAATAATTAAAGCTTTTAATATATCTGACAAGTTTAATTTTTCAAGTTTGAGTCCTTATGAATTAGTATGTGATTATCTGTTATTTGATGCTTTCGGAAAACAAGCTGGAGGAAATGGAATTACATTTAATTGGGAACTACTAAGTAAATATCATGGAGAAACCCCATTTTTATTAAGTGGAGGAATTAATGGTACTATGCCAGATGAACTTAAAAAAATAAAGCACCCGCAATTTATAGGAATAGATATTAATAGTGGTTTTGAAATAGCACCAGCATTAAAAAACATTGATAAAATAAAATCATTTAAAAATGAATTACACAGCTAACGAAAGAGGATTTTACGGTGATTTTGGAGGTGCTTACATCCCAGAGATGTTACATCATAATGTAAATGAGTTAAAGGAACAATACCTAAAAATAATAGAATCAGTAGAGTTTCAAAAAGAATATAAGGACTTATTAAAGGATTATGTGGGGAGACCTACTCCTTTATATTTGGCTAAAAACCTATCAAAAAAATACAATAGCACTATCTATTTAAAACGTGAAGATTTAAATCATACTGGTGCACACAAAGTAAATAATACCGTTGGACAAATTTTGTTAGCTCAAAAAATGGGTAAAAACAGGATTATTGCCGAAACAGGTGCTGGGCAACATGGTGTTGCAACCGCGACAGTTTGTGCATTAATGGGATTGGAATGCATTGTATACATGGGAGAAATTGACATACAACGTCAAGCACCAAATGTTGCACGTATGAAAATGTTAGGAGCTGAGGTACGTCCTGCAACTTCTGGTAGTAAAACCTTAAAAGATGCTACTAACGAAGCGATACGCGACTGGATCGCTAATCCTGTAGATACGTACTACTTAATCGGCTCTGTTGTAGGACCACATCCTTATCCTGATATGGTAGCTCGTTTTCAATCTATTATTAGTGAGGAAATGAAAATGCAATTAAAAGAAAAGACTGGTAAAAACTATCCTGACAAAATTATTGCTTGTGTAGGTGGTGGTAGTAATGCTGCAGGCGCATTTTATCATTATTTAGACAATACTGATGTCGAATTAATTGCTGTGGAAGCTGATGGATTGGGAGTAGTTACCGGACAAAGTGCCGCTACTACACAATTAGGATCTGAAGGAATTATTCATGGTAGCAAGACTTTATTAATGCAGAATAGTGAAGGACAAATTACAGAACCTTATTCTATTTCTGCAGGATTAGATTATCCTGGCGTAGGTCCGCTACACGCACATCTATTTAAAAGTGGACGAGGAACTTTTATTGGGGTTACCGACGAAGAAGCTTTAAGTTCTGCTTATGAATTAACTAAAATTGAGGGGATTATCCCTGCGTTAGAATCGGCTCATGCACTAGCTGCTTTAGACAAACTAACACTATTACCTAATGATTGTGTTGTCGTAAACTTATCCGGAAGAGGTGATAAAGATATGGAAACCTATATTGATAGAATGAATGCCAATTAATAATACAAGTAAAATGAACAGACTTAAAAACTTATTTTCTACTAAAGAAAATATTCTAAATATATATACTACTGCAGGTTTCCCCAAATTGAATGATACTATTGAGATTGTTCAAGAGTTAGCAGCTTCTGGAGTTGATATGATCGAAATTGGAATGCCTTTTTCTGATCCATTAGCTGATGGACCTACCATACAACATAGTAGTGAAGTTGCTATTAAAAACGGAATTACCTTAGATTTAATTTTTGATCAAATTAAAGAAATAAGAAAAACTGTTGACATCCCGATTATGCTTATGGGATACATCAATCAGTTAATGAAATATGGAATTGAAGATTTTCTTGCTAAAGCCGAAGCTGTTGGTGTTGATGGTTTTATTTTACCCGATTTACCTTTAGATATTTATCAGGAAGAATACAAGTCCCTTTTTGAAAGGCATAATTTAAAAATAAGTTTTTTAATTACTCCACAAACCACCGATAATCGTATTAAACTAATCGCAAAAGAGAGCACTGCTTTTTTATATGTAGTATCATCATTTGCCATTACAGGAAGTAAAAGTGACATACAACAAAATCAATTAGACTATTTCAAGAAAATAGATGCTATGAAACTCAATACGCCAAAACTCATTGGGTTTGGTATTAGTAATTCGGAAACATTTAATACGGCATGTAACTATGCGAATGGAGCAATTATTGGGAGTGCTTTTATTAAAATTTTAAGTAAGGCTAATATGGATTTAAAAAAAACAATCCCTAATTTTATAAAACCACTCAGATAAACACCTAATTAATTGTTTTACAGTGTTTTATTTTGTATATTTATTATCATCAAAAAGTGAGATATACTAGTTATACAATAGTAATTATATATTGATGACGTTAATCATATCTCATTAGTTAGATAGTCGGATAAAGGAATTAAAAGGAGTATTGTTTTATTATATATTCGTAGTACTTTAGAAAGATTATTATAGCAGTGCCAAATAAGTCTTTAAATGAGTAATTAGGAATATTTATTATTAGTATTCATCTAAAAATTTATTGGTATAAAAGCCGTATTCAAGTTTACAATCTGGATGCGGCTTTTTTTTATGCTTTAAACTAAGCCATTGATAAGTGTCGGTTTTGATATAAAAACCAATAGTACTTAGCTTCTATTTTTAGAGTATCTTTGCTGCATAAAAGCACAACTATCTATGCAGTTTAAAGATCTAAAATTAAATAAACCAATATTAAAGGCTATCTCAGAAAAAAACTATGAGATACCTACTCCTATTCAGGAGTATACTATCCCATTAATTTTAGATCGAAAAGATGTTATTGCATCTGCTCAAACAGGTACAGGAAAAACTGCAGCTTTTGCATTGCCTATTTTACAATTATTGTATGACAAGCAAAACGAAGGGAAGTCTAGCAAAAAAACAAGAGCATTAATTGTAAGTCCTACACGTGAACTTGCTATACAGATTAACGACAACTTTAATAAATACAGTAAATATACAAACCTTAAGTCAGCTGTAATTTTTGGTGGCGCATCAATTGACCCTCAAAAAGAAATTATTAAAAAAGGAATTGATATTTTAATTGCAACTCCAGGTAGGTTATTAGACTTACATAAACAGGATGTAATTAACCTTGATTTTATAGAAACCCTGGTTTTAGATGAGGCCGATTTAATGTTAGACATGGGGTTCATCGATGATGTTAGAAAAATCGAACGTCTTTGTCCTGATAACAAACAAACATTATTGTTTTCTGCAACAATGCCACACAAGGTAGTTGAGTTAGCAAACACACTACTAACTGACCCTGAAAAAGTAGAAATTTCACCAAATTCATCTACTACAAAATCAGTTAATCAGATATTATATTATACTCCTAAACCTCAGAAAATAGAATTGTGTTTACACTTATTAAGAAATACAATTAAAGGAAATATCGTTATTTTCAGACGTACCAAACACGGAGTTGATAAATTAGAAAAGTCTTTACTTAAAAACGATTATAAAGTTGCATCTATTCACGGAGACAAATCACAGAGTGAACGTCAAGAAGCACTTAATGACTTCAAAAAAGGGAAGGCTAATATTTTAATCGCTACTGATGTTGCCTCAAGAGGTATTGATATTAAAGAATTAGATGCTGTCATCAATTTTGACATCCCAAATATATCCGAAACTTATGTACACCGTATTGGTAGAACAGGTAGAGCGGGTAATAAAGGAACAGCATATTCATTATGTTCTGCTGACGAGAAGAGTTACGTAATTAGTATTCAAAAATTAATTAATAAGTTTATCCCAGTAGAGGACGAGCATCCATATCCGTTAGATCCTGCAGCAAAACCTCAAGTACATAAAAAAGCAGGTAGCAAGCATAAAAAAGGGAGAAAATCTGAGGGTTCTAAAAAGAAAAAGAAACGTTGGTATTAGTTTATAATAATACCCCTAAAGTAATAACTCCTCTATATATAAATAGTTCAATATGAAAAACAAACTGGAACAAAATATAAAGACATTAAAATATTGTTCTATAATAACTACGATTATTGGTCTCATATTGGCTTACATATACTATGGAATTGAACCATTAGAGACAATTTCTGGTTTTATTGTGGGAGTTAGCTTATCATTTCTTATTATCACATTAACTTATAAATATCAAAATAACGTACACAGGTAATTATTAATGTCACAAAAAAATAATCTATCAGAAATCGCCAAACTATTCATTAAATTAGGCTGTATTTCTTTTGGTGGACCAGCTGCTCATATTGCCATGATGGAAGATGAAGTGGTCAATAAAAGGAAATGGTTTACACAAGAACACTTTTTAGATCTTATTGGAGCTACGAATTTAATTCCTGGTCCAAACTCAACAGAAATGACCATGCATTGTGGTTATGAACGTGGTGGATGGAAAGGTTTATTTATTGCAGGAGCATGTTTTATTACACCAGCAATCCTTATTACTATGCTGTTTGCATGGCTCTATCAAACCTACGGTCAGCTACCTGCTGTTGAACCATTTATTTATGGTATCAAACCAGCTGTAATTGCATTAATCATTATGGCTGCTTACCGACTTGGTAAAAAAGCAATTAAAAATACGGAATTAGCTATATTAGGTGTCTTAACAATTGTTGCCTGCTCATTAGGAGTTAATGAAATTAGCGCCTTATTCGGTTGTGGGGTAATAGGAGTTCTAATCTACTATTTCAAAAAAAAGAGCACCACATTAAAATCAATAGCACCTTTACTACTTTTACAGACAACCAATCTTATAGAAATTGGAAGTTTTAAAATTCTATTGATATTCTTTAAAGTAGGTGCCATTTTATACGGAAGTGGCTATGTATTATTTGCATTTTTAGACACCGAACTTGTTGCAAACGGATTACTAACAAGACAGGAGTTAATTGACGCCATTGCAGTAGGCCAGTTTACACCTGGACCTGTATTATCCACAGCAACATTTATTGGCTGGCAAATGAACGGAGCTTCAGGTGCTCTTGCTGCAACGTTGGGTATATTCCTTCCTTCGTTTTTATTTGTTTTACTACTAAATCCGTTAATTCCGAAAATGCGAAAATCTAAAGTGGTTAGCGCTTTTTTAGATGCTGTAAACGTTGCCGCTGTAGCATTAATTATTGCTGTTTGTATTGATATAAGCAAGGACACATTAACCGATTGGAGAACAATTCTTATTGCTGTAATAAGTTTAATAGGTGTATTTGTTTTCAAAAAAGTAAATAGCGCTTTTATCGTTTTTGGCGGAGCTATTATTGGATATCTATTAAATCTTATATAACTCTATGAATTCAAAAATTTGGATGGTACTTAGCGTATTTGCTTTTTGTTTTGTTGCTATTGGCGTAAAACAAGTAAACACTAATATTAGTCCTTTTCAAATTATATTTTTCAGAGCATTAATAGGGTTGATTCCCTTATTAATATTAATCCCAAGAACAACTATCATCGGAAGTTTTTCAAATATCAAACAACACTTATTAAGGAATGTTTTTCATCTTATAGCACAATACGGATGGGTTGTAGGTATTGTTTACTTATCACTTGCTGAAGTAACTGCCATAGAATTCACTACTCCTATTTGGATTTTAATTCTTGCTCCCTTCTTTTTAAAAGAAAAAATAACCGGTAAAAAAATTAGTAGCATCCTACTTGGCTTTATAGGTATTTTAATAATTCTAAAACCCGGCATTGACATTATTAATTACAATTCAATAATAGTATTACTTTCTGCTATTTGCTTTGCGATAGCACATACTGCAACTAAAAAAATAGTACAAACAAATTTAGCTTCCGACGTCGTGTTTATCATGTGCTTAACACAACTTCCTATTTCTTTTGCATGTGCATACACTAACTGGAACTGGCCTAATTATTCGGATTACTTTTGGCTTATATTAATTGGTCTATCAGGTATCTGGGCTCATTTTAGTTTAGCAAAAGCTTTAAAAAAAGAAGATATCAGTAGTCTAATTTCTATAGATTATTTACGACTTCCTATTTTAATACTTGCTGGAATACTTTTTTACAACCAAACATTTGACATAACTATCATTATAGGTGGGACATTAATTATTCTTGGAAATTATATCAATCAGAAAAAAGTTAATATCTTTAAAAAGAATCCTAAACACTCTTTATGAAAGCTGTAAGTGTTAAAGAAATTAAAACAGAACTTTCCTATCGTTCACATGATGAGATTCTAAAGTTATGTTTACAACTCTCAAAATTTAAAAAAGAAAATAAAGAGTTATTAACGTATCTTCTCTTTGAATCGGAAAACGAACATACTTTTATAGCAAGCGTTAAGCTAGAAATTGATGAACAGTTTGATAATATCAATACCAAAACCTATTACTTTATTAAAAAGAGTGTTCGCAAAATATTGAGAATGATAAAAAAATACATTCGCTATTCTAAAATAACAGAAACTGAGATCACCTTGCTACTCTACTTCTGTGAAAAGCTTCAAAATCTCAAACCAAGCATTAAGAAAAACACGGTGTTGTTTAATATTTACAAACGTGAATTAACTAATGCAAAAAAGAAAACAGTACTCCTTCATGAGGACTTACAGTACGATTATGGATTGAAGGTAGAAAAGTTGGCATCATCTTTGTAATCTATATTGTAATTAATAATTTAATACAAATACAATGAATAAAGGAACAGTAAAATTCTTCAACGACTCAAAAGGATTCGGTTTTATAACAGAAGAAGGTTCAGACAAAGAACATTTTGTACACATCTCAAGATTAGTAGACGAAATTAAAGAAGGTGATGAAGTACAATTCGATCTTGAAGAAGGTAGAAAGGGCTTAAATGCAGTGAATGTAACTGTAATTTAACCCACCAGTGGGTTTTAGCCCAAAGAATTCCTAAAAATATTTTAATTTACACTTCCACGTAGTAATACAAAGAAATATCAATTACACATATTTTCAAAAAAACAAAGCCCTATCAAAATTGATAGGGCTTTGTTATACTTATTAATTATCAAAACATGTCTTGCTTCTTTACTCTAATAGCTATGCGGTCTTTGTTATTTTCTTGAATAAATAATTACTTTTTATTCCTTCCACTTTTTCGAAGCATATACAAATACAAATGCTCTACTTTATCTCTAGCCCAAGGCGTTCTTCTTAAAAACTTCAAACTAGATTTTATAGACGGATTTTCATTAAAACAACGAATACTAACTTGAGTACCTAAATGTTCCCAGCCATAATACTCCACAAGTTCCTCTACAATTGTAGCTAGTTTCACACCATGAAGCGGATTGTTTTTTTGCTCTTCCATTATATACTAATCTCTACGAGGTCTTCTACTCCTACTTCTATCTCCACCTCCAGAATTATTGCTATTACTTCCGCGATGTCCACCAGTTTTCTTTCTTCCACTGCCTCCACCTGATTTCTTTCTTCCACTACCACCTCCAGATCGTCCACCACCAGGACCTCTTTGGGCTTTTCCTTTTATTGGCTGACTTTCTAAATCTTCTTTACTTGGTTCGTATCCTTCTATAGAGCTTGTTGGCATTTTCTCGCCTAATAACTTCTCTATACTCTTTAGGTATTCACGTTCTTCACCACAAACTAGTGATAGTGCTTCACCACTTGCTCCTGCTCTACCAGTTCTACCAATACGATGCACATAATCTTCAGGAATATTAGGCAATTCAAAGTTAATTACGTGAGGTAATAACGGAATATCTAATCCTCTAGCAGCAATGTCTGTAGCAACTAAAACACGAACCTTACTTGTTTTAAAACCTTCTAAAGCTTTTGTTCTAGCATTCTGACTTTTGTTACCATGAATAGCCGCAGCAGTAATACCGTTTTTATTCATTTTTTCAGTTAGTCTATTTGCTCCATGCTTTGTACGCGTAAAAACCAATACTTGTTTCCACTTACCATCAGCAATTAGCTTAATAACCAGCTCGGTTTTCTTTCCTTTATCTACTCTATAAACTTTTTGTACTACTTTTTCTGCAGTAGTATTTTCTGGGGCAGCTTCAACAGCTACTGGATTCCTTAATATACTACTTGCGAAAGATTTAATTTCTCTTGAAAATGTTGCTGAAAATAATAGTGTTTGTCTTTCTTTAGGAACAAGATCTAATACTTTTTTAATGTCACGTAAAAATCCCATATCTAACATACGATCAGCTTCATCCAGCACTAAAAACTCTACTTTTCCTAATGACAATACTCCTTGGCTTTGTAAATCTAATAACCTCCCTGGAGTTGCTACTAATACGTCTACTCCACTACGTAAAGCTCTTATTTGTGGTTTTTGATTTACTCCACCAAAAATAACCATTGATTTGATATCCAAGTACTCACTGTATTCTCTTACATTATCATATACCTGCGCAGCTAACTCACGTGTTGGAGTTAATATTAACGCACGAATTGGTCTTCTTTTCCATTTGTTCTCAGCTACTAATCTATGTAGCATAGGCAAAGTAAAACCAGCAGTTTTCCCTGTACCTGTTTGTGCTGAAGCCAACACATCTTTTCCCTGTAATATTAATGGTATTGCTTTTTCCTGAATTGGAGAAGGCTCTGTATATCCTTTTTTTTCAACTGCTTTTACTAAAGCGTTTGACAATCCTAATGATTCAAATGTCATATTTATTTTTTAATCGATTTTCTGACACCTTAATCTGTCAGTGATTTATATGATGATAATTTACTTGATAACTCTTTCGTATTAGTAATATCACCATTTCTACCGCAAATATACATTGAATTTTCATCATAGTTCATTGTTTATATAGTTCTATAAAAAAACGTTGCACAACTCCAGTACTTATTATATCTTAGATTCATGACAGACGTAGAAATCGAAAAGGAAAATGCAGCTATTGCCGCTGAATATAGAAATTTATTAAAAATAAGTTACCAAACCCTAACTGAAGATGATAAAAAGTTAATCCGTTTGGCTTTTAATACTGCTGTTGATGCTCATAAAGAGCAACGTAGAAAAAGTGGTGAAGCATATATTTTCCATCCAATTGCTGTTGCAAAAATTGTAGCTGCTGAAATTGGATTAGACGCTACCTCCATTGCTGCTGCCTTACTACATGATGTTGTTGAAGACACCGATTTTACTTTAAACGACATGGAACGTCTGTTTGGAGAAACAGTAGCACGAATTGTAGATGGTTTAACTAAAATTTCTCAGCTGCAAAGTGATGCTGATGTATCTTTACAAGCAGAGAATTTTAGAAAAATGCTATTGACATTGCATGATGATGTCCGCGTTATTATTATTAAAATTGCTGACAGACTGCACAATATGCAGACTATGGGATCAATGCCTCCACATAAACAAGTAAAAATAGCTTCTGAAACATTATACATTTATGCTCCTCTTGCACACAGAATGGGTTTGTATAATATTAAAACTGAATTAGAAGATTTAGGACTAAAATATACAGAACCAGAAGTTTTTAATAGTATTCTTGAAAAAACTCTTGAATCAAAAGAGGGACAAAAAGAATATATTAAGGTTTTTAATGATTCATTACAAAGCAGTTTAGATAAAGAACATATTAATTTTGAAATTAAAGGCCGACCAAAGTCTATATTTTCGATTCGTAAAAAAATGCTCAAACAAAACGTCACATTTGAAGAAGTGTATGATAAGTTTGCAGTACGTATTATATATAAATGTGATCAGGATCAAGAGAAATTTATTGCTTGGAAAATTTACTCTATTGTTACTGATCATTATCGACCTAATCCTGTACGATTAAGAGATTGGATTTCTTCTCCTAAATCAACAGGATATGAAGCATTACACATTACAGTAATGGGGCCAAAAGGGCGCTGGGTTGAAGTTCAAATTCGTTCTGAACGAATGAATGAAATTGCAGAAAAAGGATATGCAGCTCATTACAAGTACAAACAAGGCGCTAAAAATGAAGGTGGATTGGATGAATGGTTGGTAAAACTACAAGAAGCATTGGAAAATCAAGAAGCCAATGCTGTTGATTTTATTGAGCAATTCAAACTAAACCTATATGCAAAAGAGATTTTTGTCTTTACTCCAAAAGGAGATTTAAAATCACTCCCTAAAGGAGCTACGTCATTAGATTTTGCCTTTAGTGTACATACACAAATAGGTTTCAAAACTAGAGGAACAAAAGTTAATGGTAAATTAGTTCCATTAAGTCACGTATTAAAAAGTGGTGATCAGGTAGAGATTATTACATCTGAAAACACCCGCCCAAGTGCTAACTGGTTAGACTATGTAACTACTTCAAGAGCAAAATCAAAAATAAAATCATCGTTAAATGATGAAAAGAAATTAATTGCTGCTGAAGGAAAAGAAATCTTAAAACGTAAACTAAAGCAATTAAAGATTACTCTAAATGATAAAAGCATTAATGAATTAGTTTCTTTCTTGGATTTAAAAACAAGCTTAGATTTATACTATCGAGCAGGTTTAGGAAACATTGACAATCAAAAATTAAAAGACTATGCTGCTGAGCGTAGTAATGCTTTCATTAGTTTCTTTAAAAAGAAAACACGCAAACAACAATCACAAGAGGATATTAATAAGGAAGAAATTACTGAGAAGTATGACTTATTGGTTTTCGGAAAAGAAGAGGAAAAACTAAATTATAAATTAACAAGTTGCTGTAGTCCAATTCCTGGCGATAAGGTTTTCGGATTTGTAACAGTTAGCGAAGGTATAAAAGTACATAAAAATAATTGTCCAAACGCTGTGAGTATGCAAGCAAATTATGCTTACAGAATCATTAAAGCAAAATGGATTGACTCTTCACAACAAGAGTATTTTACGGACTTAACCATTTCTGGTATAGATCAATTAGGACTAGTGAATAACTTAACTAAAGTTATTTCCAATAACATGCATGTAAATATGAGAAAGATAAGTTTTGAGACTGACGACGGTCTTTTTACTGGAAACATTACAGTTTCAGTAAAAAACAAAAAGACTATTGACAAACTCATTGATAACATTAAAAAAATTAATGGTATTGATCGAGTAAAAAGGTCTTAGCATCATAATTGCAAGTCATAAAATAGCTGCTAAAATCTTTTACACAAGCTGTTAATAAACTTCATTAATTTTATCAAAAATAATTGATTGGTTATGCCATAAATAATTGTAAATTTGCACGTCCCAATTTATAAATAGATGGAGGAAAAAGACAGTAATCAGGAAATCGTCAAAACGGTATTTACGAGCTATTTAGAAGAAAATGGTCATCGTAAAACACCTGAACGATATGCAATATTAAATGAGATTTACAGTAGTAATGAACATTTCGATATTGAGTCGTTGTACATCATGATGAAGATGAAGAAGTATCGTGTTAGTCGTGCTACACTATACAACACCATTGAATTACTACTAAATTGTGGTTTGGTAAGAAAACATCAGTTCGGTGACAACCAAGCGCATTACGAAAAATCTTATTTCGACAAAAATCACGATCATATAATACTTACCGATACTGGTGAAGTATTAGAGTTTTGTGATCCGAGAATTCAATCAATCAAAAAAACTATTGAAGAAGTTTTTGATATTGAAATTCACAACCATTCTTTATATTTTTACGGAACAAAAAAAGCTAAATAACAACACACAAATACAACACACAATGGCAGTAGATTTACTACTAGGTTTACAATGGGGAGACGAAGGTAAAGGAAAGATTGTTGACGTCCTTACCGCTGATTATGATATCATCGCTCGTTTTCAAGGAGGTCCAAACGCAGGACACACTTTAGAGTTTGACGGAATCAAGCACGTACTTAGAACTATTCCTTCTGGAATATTTCATAAAAAATCAATTAATGTAATTGGTAACGGTGTCGTTATTGATCCTGTAGTTTTTGTTCAAGAATTACAAGGATTGGATAAATTTGATATTGATTATAAAGCAAAATTAATCATCTCTCGTAAAGCACATGTTATTTTACCAACGCACCGTTTATTAGATGCTGCTTCGGAAGCTTCTAAAGGTAAAGCCAAAATTGGTTCTACATTAAAAGGTATTGGTCCAACTTACATGGATAAGACTGGTAGAAATGGTATCCGTATTGGTGATTTAGAATTATCTGATTGGAAAAACAAATACAGAAGTCTTGCTAACAAACATGAAGCTATGATTAGCTTTTATAATGTTGATGTACAGTATGACTTAGCAGAAATGGAAGCAGAATTTTTTGCAGCCGTTGAAACATTAAAAGAATTACAGTTTATCGATAGTGAAGAATATTTAAACCAAGCTTTAAAAGCTGGTAAAACTATTTTAGCTGAAGGTGCTCAAGGATCTTTATTAGATATTGACTTTGGAACATATCCATTTGTTACTTCTTCTAACACTACTGCATCTGGTGCTTGTACTGGTTTAGGTATTGCTCCAAACAAAATTAAAGAAGTATACGGAATATTTAAAGCATACACTACTCGTGTAGGTTCTGGACCTTTCCCAACTGAATTATTTGACGATACTGGTGCTGAAATGGCTAAAATTGGTCGTGAATTTGGTGCGGTAACTGGAAGACCAAGACGTTGTGGTTGGTTGGATTTAGTTGCATTAAAATATGCTTGCCAGGTAAATGGTGTTACTCAATTAATGATGATGAAAGGTGATGTCCTTTCTGGTTTCGATAGTTTAGAAGTATGTACTGCATACAACTACAAAGGAGAAACAATTACTCACTTACCATACAATATTGAGCCAGAAAATATCAAGCCGATATATACAAAGTTCCCATGTTGGAAAGAAGACTTAACTAAAATGTCGAGTCCAAGTGAATTCCCAAAGGAATTAAACGAGTACATCGCATTTTTAGAAAAAGAATTAGAAATTCCAATTAAAATTGTTTCTGTTGGACCAGACAGAACTCAAACAATACACAGATAGACACCACAGTGTCTTTAACAATAAATCAAACGCCTTTCACATATGAAAGGCGTTGTTTTTTTGTTATAAATATAACTTTTCAATCTTCTTGTTTATAAAATTGAGGAGGTAATATAGTACCATTTCCTATAGCTAAGTTAAATGGATATACTTTTTGTAAGCTATCAATTAACAATCCTGATTTAACTTTTTCTTTTTTAATTAATGAATAATAACTATGTAATAAACTAACATATAAACTATCTCTTTTCGAGTTATCTTTTATCGCTTTTACATTAAAGTTAATTAAGGCATATTTTAACCTATTCTTTAATTTTAAATTATTGTAATAATTAGAAGTTAAAGAGTCTAATGTACTCTGACCTAATTTCACGACTAATTCATCATCTACTAGCCACCTACCATCAGAATTAGCAATTAAACCTAAATCATTTCTTATCCGCCAACAACTCCAAATAGTATCATCGCACAAATACTGTGGCAAGACTTGTAAGTAAGTATTATAACTTGATAAAAATAAATAAGCCGTTTTACCCTCTCCTCTGTTACAATATTCATCCCCTAGCTTACCATATTCATCATCTGATTTTATGGTGTCTAGACAAAATACAAAGGCATCATCTGGAACTTTTAGCTGGTAAATATGGTTTGAAGTTAATTCCTCTATTCTATCTTTTTCACGCTGTGTGTAATCTTTTTTACAAGAAAAAAATAACATCATTAATAGGACAGATAATAACTTACATAACTTCATTAGACTAATTCGTTTCAGAAACATAACTTATCAATAACTATTCCTAAAATCCTAATATCTTTAAACTTTAATGATCATCTTAGAAAAACATATCATTCCTGAAGGAGAATATTATATTACAAGAATATGCTGGTACTGTATTTCAAAAGCTACAAACATTTAATTCCTTCATTCTAGTACTCAAGAACCTACACTAATTTCTACAATTATACCAGATAAATTCAATAGTTACTTAAATCGTGAATACAAACGTTTTATCAAGTATAATATTCAATAAAATATATTATTATTTAATTTTTTTTAGTTTTTAATTAACTTTATTTAGTTTTTTATTGATTTAATTAAAAATAAGTATATCTTTGTTGTATCGAAACACTAATTTGTCACATCAAATGAAAAAATTACCAGTAAACTGTCCTAGCTGTGAAAGCCCACTTGTGGCAAGTCAACTATCTTGTTCTGAGTGTGAAACTGTTATTTCAGGAAGTTATTCACTACCTGTTTTATTACAACTTTCTAAAGAAGATCAAGATTTTATTTTCGAATTTATTCTAACAAGTGGAAGCTTAAAAAAAATGGCGGCCAAAATGGAAAAAAGTTACCCAACGGTAAGAAACAAATTGGACGATATTCTTGAAAAAATAAACAACTTAAAAAACTAATCTACATGAAAACATTATTATTCAAACCTTTCGAAAAGTATTCCGAACAAAAACTATTAATTGTTGGTGTAATTGCTACACTTATTGGAGCACTAGTAGCTTATGTTTTAAACTGTAGATTTGTAGGAGTCTTCCAGATGATTTTTGATGATAATACTATTATTCAATCATTAATTGATAACATAATTATAATGTGTTGCTTAATTACATTCCTTTTTATTTCCGCAAAATTTATTTATAAAAAAACGCGCTTAATAGATATTATTGTAACAACCTTAGTTGCCTTTATACCCTTTTACATATTACCAATTTTCAATATAAACAACACTCTTAAAATTGCACATGATAATATTTTAATGCATTCTCCCCCTGAATTAGTAGATCAAATCCCTATGATAAATTTGATGATTTTAATTGTGTTTGGTCTATTTACATTACTTATATTAGTTTGGGTTATTTCTTTATTATATAACGGATTCAAAACTGCTGCAAATGCAAAAGGAGTAAAAGCAATGGTTATTTTTGGTATTGCTTTAGTATTAGCAGACATTGCGTCAAGATATTTAATTTTTCACTTAAATTAAAAGAAACTGCAACAAAACACATAAACAATAGTCTTTATAAAAAACAACATATGGTTTTCACAGCACTTATATTTATTATTCTTGGAATTCTAGTTAAATACGGAAAAATGTATTTCCTTATTGCTGGTTACAATACCATGTCAGCGGAAAAAAAGGCAACCTATGATATTGAAGGAATAGCTAACCTATTAAAAAATGTATTCTTCGGTATGGCATTGCTAATTAGTATTGGACACCTAATTTCTAAATTATTAGAAAACCAAATGATAGAGAATATTGCTTTCTTTGGAGCTATCCTTATAGGAATACCATATTTATTGATAGCATCTAACTCAGAGAAATATAAGCTATAAACTAAATATTCATTGTTTGGCATCTAATTTGAATATAAATCAATACTCTCGGTGTAAGCACACGAGGTATGAATTAACAAATAACCTTTTTTCATTCGAGGCATGCCTTGAAAAACTAAACCCACTGGTGGGATAAAAAAAAACATATGAAAAACATATTATTAATTATCGGAATGCTATTCAGTGTATCATTATTTGCACAAGATGTTATTGGTCAAGATTTAATTATCAGCGATTATGTTGAAGGTACTTTACTCACTCCAAACAGTAAAACGAGTACACTTGCTATAATTATTCCTGGATCTGGACCAACAGATCGAGACGGAAATCAGAATTTTATGAAGAATAATTCATTGAAATTCTTAGCGCAAGACCTATCTGATAATGGAATTGCTACTTTTAGGTATGATAAACGTGCCTTAACGATGTTAAAAAAAGGAGCTAACGAAAAACAAATCAAAAAAGTTCGTTTTGATGATTTCGTAACAGATGCTAAAAAAGTGATAAGTTATTTTAACAGCAGAAAACGCTACGATAAAATTTATATTATTGGTCATAGTCAAGGTTCCTTAGTAGGAATATTAGCTTCCAATGAAAATGTAGATGGTTTTATCTCAATTGCTGGAGCAGGAAAATCAATTGATCAAATTATACTTGACCAAATTAGAATGATGGGTGCTAATGATTTAGTTGAAAGCGCTCAAAAAACTTTCGATATTATGAAAACTGGAAAGGTTGATAAAAACTTTAACCCAGGATTAGCAAATATTTTCAATTTAGATGTACAACCTTTTATTATGAATTGGATTTCTTATTCTCCTACAGAAGAACTTGCTAAACTAACTATACCTACGTTACTTATTAACGGTACAAATGACATTCAAGTTCCAACTACTGAAGCAGAACTACTTAAAAAAGCAAAAGAAGATGCTGAACTAGTTATCATTAAGGATATGAACCATGTATTAAAAACTGTGGAAAGTAAAGACCCACAAGAAAATACAAAAAGCTATAATATACCTCAATTAAAAAACACTCCTGAATTGACAGAAAAAATTATTGCGTTTATAAAATAACACATACCTATTCATATATTTACCAAGCAGCTCTTTGAGCTGCTTTTTATTTTTGTACTTTGCGCAAAACTAAACAATTTAAAAAATGGACAACCCACCAATTTTTACAAACGACACAATAGTATTTGGAGTATTGATGCTTTCCCTAGGTTTCATATTCTATACAGAATCTAAGGAATCTGGCTTCTGGAAAAAATTCTATAAAATAGTACCTGGCCTATTTATGGCCTATATGGTTCCTGCTTTATTTACCACTTTAGGAGTAATTGCTCCTGAATGGGAAACTACAGATACCTCAGGGATAGTAACCGAACATCATTCTAATTTATACTATGTAGCTAGTAGGTTTCTACTTCCAGCTGCATTAGTATTAATGACATTAAGTATCGATTTAAAAGCTGTATTTAATTTAGGATGGCGCGCTTTGGTTATGTTTTTTACGGGTACAGTAGGTATTGTAATTGGTGGACCAATTGCTATATTAATAATATCAATATTTTCTCCTGAAACTGTAGGAGGAGCTGGCCCTGACGCTGTCTGGAGAGGATTATCTACTCTTGCAGGAAGTTGGATTGGTGGAGGTGCAAACCAAACTGCCATGTTAGAAATATATGGCTATAACCAAAAGCTATACGGAGGAATGGTGTTTGTTGATATTGTCGTAGCCAATGTATGGATGGCTATCTTATTAATAGGTATCGGGAAATCTAAAAAAATTAATAAATGGCTGAATGCTGACACCTCATCTATTGAAGCTTTAAAAGAAAAAATGTCAACCTTTTCAGAAAGCGTAAAACGTAACCCATCGGTTACGGATATGATGATTATGGCTGCGATTGCTTTTGGAACGGTAAGTTTTGCCCATTTCGGATCAGGATATTTAGCTCCATTATGTAAGGAACTTGTAGCAGGAATTGAATCACCGTTTACACGAAACATGTTTACCTTCCTTGGATCTAGTTTCTTTTGGATGATTTCTTTAGCAACTATCGTAGCTATATTATTGTCTTTTACAAAAGCAAGAAATTACGAAGGTGCAGGAGCAAGTAAATTTGGTAGTGTATTCATATACATATTAGTAGCTTCTATCGGGATGAAAATGGACTTAACAATGATATTAGATAATACAGGGTTAATTGCAGTTGGTGTAATTTGGATGACGATACACGCATTATTATTAGTAGCGATTGCAAAATTAATTAAAGCACCATATTTCTTCTTAGCAGTAGGAAGTCAAGCAAATGTTGGTGGTGCAGCTTCTGCCCCTATTGTTGCATCTGCTTTTCATCCATCATTAGCCACTGTAGGAGTATTACTTGCAGTTATGGGATACGCTATAGGAACCATTGCAGCAATTGCGTGTACTATATTAATGGAAATTGTTGCGGTTTCTCCATAATATAATTGGCATAACAAATTTAAGTATTGCATCTTTGCATTGTTAAATCAGTAGAACATAAAATCAGTAATAGCATGAAAAAAATAGTATTCCTTTTAGCATTAATCATAAGCATTGTTTCTTGTAAAAAAGAAAATGAAATGAACATTGAAGCTACTATAACTGGATTAAAAAAAGGGACTGTTTATTTACAGAAAATACAGGATAGTTCATTAATTAACCTTGATTCAATCGTAGTTAACGGACAGGATACATTCTCATTAAGTACAGTCGTAGAAGCTCCTGAATTATTTTACATTTATGTTGACAAGGTGGACGGTACTGAGTACAACGATCGTATAACTTTCTTTGGAGAAAAAGGAGAGTTGAAGTTAAACACACATTTAAATAAAATAAACTCTAAAGTAAATATCACTGGTAGTAAGAATCATAGAATTTATACAGAGTATCAAAACTCATTAAAAAACATTAATGCTGAATTAGGTAAAGCCAACTTAGAATTTATTCAAGCGCAATTGAAAAATGATCAAGAAGGTATTGTTACTTTGGACAAGAAGGTAACCAAATTAATGCGTTCTAAATACCTTAGAGCGATTCAGTTTGCATTGAATCATAAAAGAACTTCAGTAGCTGCATTTATTGGTGCTCGAGAAATTTCAGAAGCTAACGTAAAGTACTTGGATTCTATTTACAATGGACTTTCTAAAAAGGCTAAAAACACCATTTATGGTAATGAATTATCACTACTTATTCAAGAGCGTAAAAAATAATTTTTACTCGAAAAGTGAAAAATGTTTTGGTCAACCTAAAAAAACTATTTAGCTTTGTCCTCATAATTACAAATTATTATCATGAATTTTAATCAATTACATCATCATCATTTTCATACTTGCATTCAGGCGAGCAGGATTTGATATAAGTAATTTCAACAATATTTTTCAAAACCCGTCTGAGTAATCAGACGGGTTTTTTGTTTTTATTCTCCTAAAGTTTACTCAGATATTATCTAATTAAAAAAATGAGTACACTAAAAATTGCCGTTCAAAAAAGCGGAAGACTAAATCAAGATT
>Ga0209291_1001703_pt1 | contig 19149 bp, 16 predicted proteins | sample GOMGulsemesocosm_FD_184633 | JGI IMG/M metagenome (GOLD analysis project Ga0209291, IMG submission 184633) | Methane-oxidizing microbial communities from mesocosms in the Gulf of Mexico - GOM9B Gulf of Mexico (SPAdes) (version 2) | ecosystem: Environmental > Aquatic > Marine > Cold seeps...
TATGAAATCACCCTTCTTACTTTCTGTTATTGAGCAAATGCGAATGCAGCGCTACGCCAAGCGCACCATTGAGTCTTATGTATATTGGATAAAGGCCTTTATCTACTTTAATGATAAAAAGCACCCAAAAGATTGTCACAATGTGGATGTTGAACATTTTTTGTCTTATTTGTCGAACCAACGCTCAGTGGCACCCCGCACTCAAACTCTCGCACTCAATGCTTTGGTCTTTTTATATCGTGACATTTTATATAACCCATTAACGCTTACCTTAAAATTTAATAAGTCTAAACCGCAAACAAAATTACCCGTAGTCCTTAGCATTGATGAAACCGCGCTGTTATTAAAAAACATTCCTAACACTATCTCTCTGCCCTGCAAGTTACTTTATGGTAGCGGATTACGGTTGATGGAAGCAGTAAGGTTACGAGTGCAGGATATTGATTTTGAAAATTTGTCTTTACGAATTTGGCATGGCAAAGGCGGGAAAAACCGTCAAGTTACCTTAGCGAAAGAATTGCTAGAGCCGCTACGAAATCAAATAATTCAAGCGAAGTTATATTACAAACTCGATATCGACAATCTTGATTATCAAGGCGTATGGTTGCCGTATGCTTTAGATCGTAAATACTCTAAAGCCGCAATGAGTTTTAGTTGGCATTACCTGTTCCCTTCACCTCGATTGAGCATTGATCCCGAGTCAGGTAAATTACGGCGTCATCACATTAATGAAACCAATTTACAAAAAGGTGTAAGAAACACCGCGCAACGCTGCCAGATCAACAAACAGGTAACTTGCCACACCTTACGTCACTCGTTTGCCACGCATTTATTACAGCGCGGTGCCGACATCCGCACTGTGCAAGAACAATTAGGCCACAGTGATGTTCGCACTACTCAGTACCTGTTAGTTAGATAGTATACTCACGTTATTCAAGCCGGAGCCAATGGCGTTCGCAGCCCTTTAAGCGACCTATAAACAAAAAAGCGCCCTAAGGCTCTCTCTGTCACCTGCTCTGTCACCTGCTCTGGCAGACTAGCTGTCGCTAAGCGATAAATTACGCACTGCACTAAAGGATCTTGGTTCGTTAGTCACAGGGTCAATAAAGTTGAGGGTTTTAGCCAATAGTTGTAGCGGCGCGTCAATATTGTCACTCGAGAATGGCTGTAGTACGGGATAGTATTTATCGTGTTTTATGCCAAAACCGAGGCCTTGCATGTGGACGCGCAGTTGATGGGTTTTTCCGGTGATCGGGCGCAGCTCAAATAATGCCTCAACGGCAGATTGCTCAATGCAGGTTATGATCGAATAACTATTACTTTCACCCTCGACAACTTGCATGGTAAAGCGCGGTTGCGATCGCACCAATCGATTGTTAACTTCCCACGACTTTCCTACCAAAGACTTGCCTACCAAAGACTTGCCCACCAAATTTTTACCAATTAACGGCTGACCATCATTAATGCGCGCAATAGCTTGATAGGTTTTTTGTATTTGGCCAGATTCAAATAAATGATGATATAAATGACGCGTTGCTGGGTTTACCGAGAAAATAACCAGTCCTGCTGTGACTCTGTCTAAGCGATGAACAGCTTGTAAAGACTTGATCCCTGTGGCGCGGCGCAACCGATTTTGCAGGCACTCATTAACAAAAACGCCGCCGGGGGTTACCGGTAAAAAATGAGGTTTGTAGGCGACGAGAATATGCGCGTCTTGGTAAATTATCGTCTCTGCGGCCGCAATAACTGGCTCGCTTTCAACCTCGCGGTAATAATAAATCCGTTCTTGCGCCTTAAACGGGGATTGCGCCGTGATAAGGCTATGATCATGACGATGTACTTTGCCATCACTTATGCGTTGCTGCCAAATAGCAGGGTTAATGCGAGGGAATTTTATGATCAAATACTCGAGTACCGTTACAACGCCAGGGTTTGTTTGGGGTAAGCTCAGCACGGAGGGATACGCAGATGTGATCATGGATTATCCAAAACTGGGAATATACCATGAGTTACCCGCGGTAATAGACATTATCACCACTCGCTCGAAAAAATCGTTGTTTATTGATGACGTAAAAAAGGTTAGCCCCGATTAAATTTTGACGACTAAACGATGTTGAGTCGTGGGTTGGTGGGCGGATAAATCAGCTGGCATTAGCATTAGGGAAAGTACGATGCATCAATTTTTCACATAATGTAATCAAGCCCACGCTAAATCACTTCTGTAATTGGCCTTAAGTGGCATTTTAACTTACAATGCCGCGACGTTATTTCGCTATTGTTGTGATGGCAAATACCATAATTTTTGTTGCTGTGAGTACCGATTAAGGTATTGCCGCAGCAGGGCTCGCGCCAACGTGCAGCCCGTAACTATTACCTAGCTTAATAAGACCTATCCGATGACTAAGTTTAACTGCCCGTTATGTTCGAACGCACTGCAATCAAACCCTGATCTACGAGGATTAAGTTGTAGCAATAATCATCAATTCGATCGCGCTAAGCAAGGCTACTTTAATTTGTTACCGGTTCAGCATAAAAAGTCTAAGCAACCGGGCGACAGCAAAGAAATGATCACAGCGCGCCATGATTTTCTCGCCGGTAACCATTATCAGCCTTTGGCCGAAAAAATTAGCCAAGTGATAAACCAGCAGGTAGCAAATCACCCCGCTAATAGTTTTACCATGCTCGACCTCGGCTGTGGTGAGGGTTATTACTCACGCATAATTAAGCAGCAAATTCCGACTATCGAGCAATACGGCATCGACATTTCAAAAGCTGCTGTCATTAGCGCAGCCAAAGCCGATAAAACTGCGCACTATGCCGTGGCAAGTTCTGACAAGCTGCCGCTAGTCAACGACTGCATCGACTTAGTGCTTAAGGTCTACGCACCGTCTAATGATGATGAGTTACAGCGTGTCGTAACTGACAATGGTTTATTGTTAATCATCACCCCAGCGCCCCGCCACTTGTGGCAACTGCGTGAGTTTATTTATCAAGACGTGCGTGCGCACGATACCCAAGATAGCCAGTTTGCTGGTTTTAAATTGCTTGAGTCACAGCAGTTGAGTTACAACATCAACCCTACTGGGGAGCATCGCATTGCCTTATTGCAAATGACCCCCTTTGCATGGCGCGCCAATGAGCAAGTGACCGCCGATATTGCCGCAGCAGATGATCTTGAAATTGAGCTTGATTTCATTATTAATCTTTACCAACGTATCGTTGATTAATCAGCAATCTGAACTCAGAGTTTTAAAGGCAATAAGATGATCACGCAAAAAATATTTATCATTGGTTTACCACGTACCGCGACCACCAGTGTCTGCGCCGCGATGTTAGATTTAGGCTTTACCACAGCGCATACCGCCTACACCAAGCAAACCATGATAAACGCCCAAGTTATTGCCGACACCCCGATATTTTGTGACTATCAAGCGCTTGATTTAACTTACCCCGGCTCAAAATTTATCAATTTGAGCCGTGATTTATCAACTTGGTTGCCATCTATTCGCCAGTTACTTGAGCGGATGTTTGTTAATTTACAGCGTGATGACGGTGGTTCAAACCCCACCTTAAGACGTTGCTATAACGACGTGTTTTCCCCATTAACGCGAGAAAACATTGCCAGCGATCAGTTTTTAACCGACTGTTATAACCGCCATCAACAAGCCATAACCAAGTATTTTGCTAATCGAGCGCACGACTTGCTGACGATTGATATCACCGATCCTGACAGTTTTAACCAGCTATTAAGCTTTGTTGACGCGACATCAACCAACGCAGGTTTTAGTCACATGAATATTGGCGGTAAGGTAACGGCTTGGAAAAAAGTAAAACATCCGTTAAAAATTGAATCGACTAACCGCGGAAAAATTGATCCAGTATAAGCTCCTGCTAATTTCGCCTTAATTGGCGTAAAAATGTCCACCATTTTTACGCCAATTAAGGTAAACTCCCCGCTTTATCATTACCATTAGTTATTATGTTTGAATTAAAATATCATACCCCGACAGCTTGGACTGATGCAGTGTTAGCTGACTTCACCAGCTTTTTGCAAGACCATGCAGCTGCAGAGAAAAAAGCCTCAGCAATGGCTATTTCAATGCTTGGTCACTATGCCGACCGTACCAAATTAGTCAAAGCAATGACCGATTTAGCGATTGAAGAATTAATTCATTTTAAGCAAGTACTTAAATTATTGCACACCCGAAATGCGCCGTTAGGACAAGATCATAAAGATCCTTACATTCACCAAATTCGGGCATTGTTTCGTCGTGGTTCAAATGAGTTTTTTCTCGACCGACTATTAGTGGCTGGCATTATTGAAGCCCGTGGTTATGAGCGATTTTCAATGGTCGCGGATGTTCTAGAGCCTGGCAAAGATCAAGAGCTATATGCTGCCATCGCTAAGTCAGAAGCAAAACACAAAGATCTATTTGTTGAACTTGCTTATGAGTATTTCGACAAAACTGAAGTCGATCTTCGATTAGAAGAGTTACTAATCGCTGAAGCTAAAATATGCGAAGGTTTAACCTTTAGAGCGGCTTTACATTAAGTTTAGTTGCTCGCCGGTGCGATAAACCACCAGCATTAAAAATATCAGTAACTGCGGCAATGTTTAAATTGCTGTGGTTGCCTTCCTTATCAAGTAAACCGCTCAATATTGTTATTTCCTAATCCTAGCAGATATACCATGTCAGCAGATTAGCTAGGTTCGCCTTAATTGTGGCAATGCTCGTAATTAATTGAAAAGATTGATATGTGACAATGTACCGCGCTTGCTTGCTATCAGTAATTGCTTACTCAGTTGCTTTAAAAAAACCATGATACATTGTGGGGTTATCGCGCTAATTTCAGGGCTGTCGATATCATCATAATTTGAGAATTTAAGCTTCGCTAGTGTTAACGTGGCGCGAATAAACACCAAATCATCGCTTAATAATAATAATGAATTACCGATATCATTAAGCCTGCTGCTTGGCCTAACATCCAGTGCGCTAAAGAGCACTAAATGATGACTGTTGCTAATAAACAGCGCTGCCATTGCATAGCAATGTCCCTGTGTTCGCGGCGCTAAAAATGAAGGGTAAGCGCCAATAATAAAACGAGTAATTGATGCAAGTGCCTGCTGCGATGATGATATTTTTGCAACCACCATGCAGTCACTCTCATTAACTGCTGTCGCCATGTCATCAGCAGAGCCTTGGGTTAATTTCTCAGTGGCCGCCTGATATAAAGCACTCAAAAATTTCGGCACTGTCTCCACTTGTTGGTTGACGCCATCAGGTAAAGGGCGCGTAATCACTTCGTTGTTATCGCCACGACTTAACAATAACGTTGGTGCAAGCTGGGTTAACTGCGGGATCAGTTTAGAACATACGGGCTTCAGTGGCTTACGTTGCTTTACTGGTTTTAGTTGCTTTACTGACGAACTTTGCCCCTTGTCGTTGTTATGATTGACCAATTTTAAGTTATGTCTGCTTGGTTTGGGTAATGGCAACTTAAGCTGTTCTAAACCTTGCTGCGCGTAGTCAAGCTCGCTCTGACAACCGGCTGCTAGCTGTATATTTTGATAATAAGCGGTTAGCAGTTGGTTTATCGCTGGCGAATATTTTTTAATGTTTTGATATGAATTATTAGATTGATATGAATGATTAAATTGAGAGGTTAGCGGCGGATTAGCGCCAATAAACTGATTTAATATCTGCGCTGCCCCAGTGCTGCTTTGGTTACTGACAATAATATTAAGGGCAAACTGCTGGTTTTTATTAAGGTTAAATTGAGGAGTTACTAATTCAGCGTCAATTGACTGCAATAGGTCAGCGAGTTGGTGTTGATGCTGTGAAAAATAATCAAAATAGTGAGCGCTAAACCACCATCGGAGCAGCTGTCGGTGTTGATCAAATCGCTCGCCAATTATTAAAGGTTTAGCGCGATAGTGCGCTTGCTTTCTCGATACTGGCTGCTCTTTCAATGCTGGCTGCGCTGTCGATGTTGGCTGCGCTAATGGCTTAAGTTGCTCAATGATAGCTGCGACCTGCTCTGGCTCAACATTTGCAGTTACTAAGCTAATGTCACACGCTTGGTAATGCTGATCATGGTAATTGACCAAGTCTGATACAGTTAACTGTGCCAGCATTTCGCTGTCACCACCGTACTGATTACAGCGCAGCGGCGATGCATCACTGGCATCGACTTGCACCTGACGCAAGTGGTCGGTGTCTTGTTGCAAGCCGGTTAATTCGCGAAAGATCACGCCGCCATTAGCATCATCATAAACTTCCTCGGTTAAATCATCACTGCTTATCACCGGATGTAATAAGCCATTGAGTAAGTAATGCAGCCCAAGTAGAAAGCTGGTTTGGCACTGACTGCGGCAATGAAAATAGCTGACATTAGACAGGGTCGAGGCATTAATTTTTAAATCAGTTAACGAAGTGAGTTGAAACAGCGTTTCTGGCTGGCTAAAGGCACGGCTGCGCCGAAACACCAAATGTTCAACGCCGTGGCTAACGCCGCTATCGTCAACGGCTGGTGTATTGACCACAAACAGGGCACAAAATCCTTGATCGTTGCTAATGTTGAGCTGGTTTAGACCGTTACTATGACAAAATTGAGCCAGAGCGGGATCAAGCGACTTCGTTTTTTTTTGAATGATTTCACTAACTAACTCACTATTTAGTAGTAACTTACTACTACCTAACTTGCTGCGACCTAACTTACTACTAACTTGCCCCGCGATCATATTTTAAGCCGCGCGATATCGGCATCGGCAATTTTGTGGCGGTTCACCCGCATCACCAATTCTTTAGTGGGTAGCGTTGCACTGTCGATTGCCTGTTGAATCAAATGATGATCGGGTGACTTACTGCATACCGGATCGGTTTTATCCATATCCCCTGTCATCATAAAGGCCTGACAGCGGCAACCACCAAAATCTTTTTCTTTTTCGTCGCAACTTTGGCAAGGCTGTGGCATCCAGCTGTCACCTCGAAACCGATTAAATGCAAAGTCTTGCTGCCAAATATCACTAATGGATTTGTCTTTAACATTAGGAAAAGTCAGCGGCAGCATTTTGGCGCTGTGGCAAGGCAGCGCGCTACCATCGGGCGTGACGGTTAAAAACGTTGTGCCCCAGCCATTCATACACGCTTTCGGCCGCTCTTCGTAATAGTCTGGCGTCACAAAGATAAATTGTGGCCCCTTGCCTTGTTGCTGATCTCTAAATTGATTGACTGTTTGCTCCGCGTCGATTAACTGCTCTTGTGATGGCAGCAGGTGATCGCGATTATCAAAGGCCCAGCCATAATATTGCGCTGTCGCCAGTTCAACATAATCGGCTTTTAGCTCGCAGCTTAAGCGTAAAATATCCGCTATCTGGCTAATGTTTTGCTTTGAAATCACAAAATTGAGCACCATTGGGTAACCCTGATCTTTAACCGACTGCGCCATTTTAAATTTTTGCTGGTAGGCATTGCCACGCCCAGCGATTGCGTCATTTACTTCTGGATCGGCACCTTGAAAACTTATCTGAATATGATCTAAACCAGCCTGCTTAAGCTTGGCTATCCGCTTTTCGGTTAAGCCAATGCCAGAGGTAATAAGGTTGGTGTAAAAACCCAATTCCCGCGCATGTTTAACCAATATTTCGAGATCTTTGCGTAACAAGGGCTCACCACCAGAAAACCCGAGTTGCACCGCGCCCATCGCTCTAGCTTGCGTAAAAACCTTTAGCCATTGCTGGGTACTAAGCTCATCTTTAATATCGCCCATTTCTGTAGGGTTAGAACAATAAGGACAATGCAGCGGACAATCGTAAGTGAGTTCGGCCAGTAACCATAACGGCGGACCAGCAGCGACAACTTGGTGATTACTCATGGAAAATCCACTTCTTTTCACTTGCTGTGGTTAAAAACTCATTAACATCAACACTTAAATCGCCAGCATCAGAAAATTTAACCATCAAGGCTGCCACTATTTGTTCGACGTTTTTGTTGCCATCGATCAGTTGCATTATTTCACCAGCCCCGCCATTTAATTTGACCATGCCTTCAGGAAACAATAAAACGAAACAATCTTGTGCCTGCTCCCATTGCAGGCGAAACATCGGATTAATAGCTGGGATAATTGCCGGTGTAATCATTAAAAAACCCTCTTGTGATAACTCGGCTCTGCGATGAGGCCTTGGTAAGGAGCGCGATCTTGTTGATAAGCGAGTGTCATTGCGTCTAACATGCTCCACAAAATATCGAGCTTAAACTGCAGAATATTTAACGCCTCTTCTTGTGCCTCGCGGCTGGTAAAATGATCTAGGGTTATTTGCAGGCCGTGGTTAACATCGCGTCTTGCTTGCGATAAGCGTATTTGAAAATAGCTTAAGCCTTCACTGGCGATCCACGGATAGTTAGACGGCCAACTGTCGAGTCGACTCTGATGAATTTGTGGTGCGAACATTTCGGTTAATGACGAACAGGCGGCTTGTTGCCAGCTCGCTTTACTCGCAAAATTAACATAGGCGTCAACCGCAAATCTTACGCCTGGCAGCACGTACTTTTCATCAAGCAAGTCTTGCCTGTCTAACCCGACCGCTTCGCCTAAACGTAACCAGGCTTCGATACCACCAAGCGTGTCGTCGCCAACGCTGCCGTCATGATCCAAAATACGCTGGATCCACAAACGGCGCACTGACATGTCCCGACAATTAGCCAATATTGCGGCGTCTTTAATCGGAATGTTTACTTGATAATAAAAACGATTAGCAACCCAGCCGCGGATTTGTTCTTTGGTGCACTCGCCCTGATGCATGGCAATATGAAACGGGTGATGAATATGATAAAGCTGACCTTTGTCTTTAAGCTTTTGTTCGAATTGTTCTCTGGTCCATGGCTGCATCTTGGTGGTACCCCATTATTGCATTGAGTGTCTGCACTCAATTTTTATAATTATTTTGTCATTAATGGCCTAGCGTTAAATCTTAATTTCCATGCCATCAACCGCAATTTCAACCCCGTTGTCCAACACATATTGGTGCTGCGGCGATTGCTCATTTAAAATTGGATTGGTGTTGTTGATGTGAATAAGGATTTTTCGGTCAATATCAAACTTATTCAGTAATGCCACGGTGCCGAAATCGCCGTTAACCGGCATATGGCCCATTTCAGATCCCAGTTTAGTGCCGACACCTTGGGCGATCATTTCGTCGTCGAGCCATAATGTGCCATCAATTAACACGCAACTGGCTTCTGATAAAATGTGCTCAACTTCCGGCGTGCTTTCGACAATGCCCGGCAAATAAAACAGATATTTTCCAGTGGCCAAATCGACAATTTTAAGCCCAATGTTATTGCCCGCGACGACCTGATCGCGATACTTTGAATACGGTGGTGCATTTGATTCGATGGTTACCGGAATAAACTCAATGCCGTCAACGCCCGTTACTTGAAAAGATTGGCTTTGCTCATTCTCTGTTAGACCACAATCGCCTAAACCGGAATCTATTAGGCCCGAATCTATTAAACCAGAGCCTATTTGCTTAAAGTTGAGTCCGCCATGCCAATGTTCCAACAAATTAAACAACGGATAAGCACTCGACAAGTCTTCATAAACGACATCGGTACAGTAAACATCAAGTGGCAGCCCTTCGCGCAATGTTAACAGCCCAGTGGTGTGATCAATTTGACTGTCGGTAAGAATAGCACCACGAATATTGGTGCCACGAGAACCTTGCTCAGGCCAAAGTTGTGGTGATTGATTAATTTGCTGACGAATGTCTGGCGAGGCATTAATTAGCGCCCAATTTTTGCCATCAGCACTGACGGCAATCGATGATTGGGTGCGCGGTGTCGCTTTGATTGTACCCTGACGTAGTCCTTTACAGTTTGCACAGTGACAGTTCCATTGCGGAAATCCGCCGCCGGCAGCAGAGCCGAGGATTAATATTTGCATAGCTACCTATATAATTAAGTTGAAAATTGTTGCCCCGGTGACAACAGTTCAGTGACCAAGGGCAGCATAAGCTCGTTCGTCATTAACAGCCTATCTATTACTGATATAGAGTGTTACTTCAAAACCTAAACGCATTTCTTCAAAATCGGGTTTAATCCACATATATTTCTCCTGAGTAATTAACATTGTGATTGTCACTTGGACTTCTCTACTATATTTATTTGTCAGGCTCGAAAACATCCTACTTTAGATGGAAACTGCTCCGCCATCATAATGAAATAACGACTGGGCTCGACTTAACATTGCAGCCACTTGCCGTTTTCCGCTGTTTGTTGGCGTATTTATTTATCACGCACACCGCAGGATCTTCAATAGTTACGACGCATTCAAAACACCCGATACACTCACCGTAATTAATTGCTCCCGTTTGTTTGATAGCGTCGATACCACACTTTTTATTGCGGCATAACTGACAAGGCGAACCGCACTCAACACGTCTGGGGATCCATTTTAGCCATGGAAAAGCCCCGACTATCGCCAAACCTGCGCCAAGCGGGCACAAATAACGGCAATAGAATTTATGAATTTTCAAACTTAGACCTAGCAACACCAGGGCATAAAGAACAAACGGCCAGTAGCGATCAAAAAGTAACGTCACTGAGGTTTTAAAGGGTTCTATTTCGGCTAATTGCTCCGCTAAGGTTAATGAATAAAACGCGCTGGCCACCAGCCCTATTAGTAACAGATACTTAATTTTTTGCGCCCGATTATGATGCGCTGGTTTAATGCGAATTTGCTTAATTTTAAATTTAGCCGCGACCATCGCAATCAGCTCTTGCATGGCGCCAAAGGGGCATAACCAACCACAGAACAAGCCGCGTCCCCAAACAAACAGGCTAACAAAAACCACCAGCCACAACATAAAAATGATTGGATCAAGTAAAAACACTTCAAGATTAAAACCCTGTTTTAGCGACAGTAACAAGGTGTATATGTTAACGACGGACAGCTGGCCTTGTGCATAAACGCCAATAAAACCGACCACAAAGATTAATGAAAATAACCGTAATTTAGCCATCACCAATGCATTAGCGGCCCAGCGACTCGGCTGGATAAATAAGGCTAACACCAACAACAAATAGGCTGCCACAATCACTATTTCTAGTTGGCGGCCCAGCCAAATCCGTTGCCATAATGGTTGAGGCTCTGTTGATTGTTCAATAACAGCGAGTTCGAATAGCTGGTCAGGCAGGCTTTGTTGCAGATTAAACCAATGCTGTTTTTGAGATAAAAAGGACTGGCTATAACGGATGCCCAGCGAAAGATCGACCGTTTGACTTAACTCAAAGCCCGATTGAGATTTAATCCGAAATATTTTAATTTGTTCAAATTGTGACAAATCTAGCGCAAATGAGCGATCGAAATAGCTGTAGAAATCGATATCACGCAAGTCGACCGGAAAGTCCCCCTGAGCGACTTTTAAGCGCGATGGCACGGTTTGCGGTACAAACTCATCGTCGATAAAAGAGTAGCTGCCCCGATTAAAAAACATCAGCGCATGCTCGCCGGGTTTTAACTCACTAAGCAGGCGCTGGTATTCATCGTCACCAAGTAAATTTCGCCCGACCATCGGTATGTTAACAAAGGCCAGATACATATCGACAAAGGGTAGATCGTCGGCCAACTCGTCGAGCACTAATTCAAGTTCAGGGCGCTGTTGCAACGCCGTCTCTTTGCTTAACTGCCAATGCGAAATATAGCCCTGACTAACCAACTGCGCTAAATCGAGTGGCTCAAACAAATCTGGTTTAATTGCCCTGCTGGCACTGGCTGTAAAGCCGTCTAACATTGTGCGGGCCACTTTCAAGGCCGAGCTAATAATGGTGTCATTGAGTACCAATACCGACACTGTGGCTTTGGTGACTCCGTCAAAATAGGTACTGTCATTTGAGTCTTTGCTGCGCGCGCCAATCACAAAACGCTCTTTGATCGAGTGCCCCTGATATTGCTTAATAAAGCGGTTCATCGGCTGTTCACCCAGCCCATGTAAGAAGATTGGTTCGTGATGGTTCAATACTTTTAAATTGATCAAAATACCTTGGGGATCAAGTGCAATCAGCACATTAATTGTTTGACCTGAAAAACCAATAAAATGGGTAAAATCATCTGACTCGAACACATAACCCAATAACTCACTCAATTGATAAACTGGGGTTACTGCAAGTTTCGCATCAAGGCTGCCAACACGAGTGGCACTGGGAAATAATTGTTTAATATCACTAGGAATTGGCGTCACATCTTCATGAGCTAACAATGAAAAGCTGCCAGTACATAGTAGAAATATGATTAGAAAGCGTCTTAATATCATAGGAATATCGCTTTTGACTAAGCTCAATTTTTAATAGCTTTAGTTATCATCAACAGCAGCTTACGACACGACCGTCGTATTGAAACCCCTTACTTTAAAGGGCCCTACTTTTGTGATGAACAGGAAAAAGGCCAGCCTATCAATTAGGCCGGCCTTCACAAGCAGGTATTAATAACGACTTACATTGGTAATTTAAATGTCCAAACCATGCCGCCCTGATTAAAGTTTTTAATCCGCTTGGCTACTTCGCCGCCCCAAAGTGGTACTGCGCCGCCCCAGCCCGATAGCACTGACACATACTGCTCGCCGCCCATTTTCCAAGTAATTGGCGTGCCAACTATGCCCGAACCGGTATTAAACTTGTATTTAATGTCACCAGTTTTAGCGTCAAAGGCCATGAGATAACCTTCAGGATTGCCCATAAAGACCAAGTTGCCAGCTGTTGTTAAGACACCGCCCCACAGTGGCGCATAGTTTTTATAGCGCCAAACTTCGTCACCTGTTTTAGGATCGATCGCCCGTAGCACGCCAATATAGTCGTCATTATTAGACTTTATCGTGAAACCAGCCCCTAAATAGGCAGCCCCTTTCTTATACGCCGTTGGCTCGTTCCAAATCGACATTTGCCATTCATTTGACGGCACGTAAAATAGCTCGGTATCTTTGCTGTACGCCATTGGCATCCAGTTTTTACCACCTAAGAATGATGGAATCGCAACCACCGTGTTGCCTTGCTTACCATCGGCAGTATCGGCAGGGTTGCCAGGACGAACAGCATCATCATAAATAGGACGGCCTTTGCTGTCTAACCCTTTGGCCCAAGTGATCTCGTCAACAAAAGGGAAACCACGAATAAAGGCACCATCTTCACGATTTAAGACATAGAAAAAACCATTACGATCGGCAGTTGCTGCCGCTTTAACTGTTTTTCCGTTAACTTTATAATCAAATGGAATGAGCTCATTAACACCATCATAATCCCAACCATCGTGGGGGGTAGTTTGGAAATGCCACACAATTTTACCGTTGTCTGGATTAATGGCTAAGCGAGATGATGAGAAGTAGTTATCGCCTGGGCGCAAATGTGAATTCCAGGGTGCAGGGTTACCCGTACCAAAAAATAACAAGTCAACATCGCTGTCATAAGTACCGCCTAACCAAGGTGCTGCACCGCCTGATTTCCATAAATCACCGGGCCAAGTTTTACCCGGCGCGCCGCCTGAAATTCCGGCCTCAATTTTCTTGCCATTTTCCCACACGTAACCCATGTGGCCTTCAACGGTTGGTCGTTCCCAGGCTATCTTGCCGGTTTTAGCATCGTAAGCTCTTACTTTACCGACAATCCCGAATTCGCCACCAGAGATGCCCGTAATAACCTTGCCTTTAACGATAATTGGCGCGGCGGTAATTGAGTAACCTGCTTTGTAATCTTCTACTTTCTTTTTCCACACCACTTTGCCGGTGTCTTTATTCAACGCAATTAGCTTGGCATCGAGCGTACCGAAAATAACCAAATTATCATATAAGGCAACGCCACGGTTTATTACGTCACAACATGGCATAATGCCATCTGGCAGGCGAGCATCGTATTGCCACAGTTCGTCACCGGTTAGGGCGTCAATGGCATAAACCCGTGAATAAGAACCCGTAATAAACATCACGCCATCTTTAATTAATGGCTGAGACTCTTGGCCTCGTTGCTTTTCACCACCTAAAGAGAAGCCCCAAACTGGTCGCAGTCCGTCAATGGTCTCGGTATTAATTAACGTCAGCGGACTATAGCGCTGGGCTTTTAAACCCATACCGTAAGACACAACATCTTCGGTCGTTGCCTGATCATTTAAGATATCTTCGTTGGTAACACTCGCATTTGTTGTTGCAGAAAATGCTAATGCCACAGCGGCTGATACCGTAATTAATTTATTTTTACCTGCTCTTTTCATTTGTTTTTCCTCGCCGGCTTACATTGTAAAATAATGGTATTGACGTCTGGGCGCCCGTTACCTTGGATTAAACTTTGCTCATTAGGGCCTTCAATTAAAAATACGTTGATCATTTCATTCACCTAAATTTGGGTGAATGATCACCAAGCGAGGCCAATTTCCTCTTGGTTCACTAGTTTATTGCACAATTTAGGATGATTAATATTCAACCACGGGATGGAATTTCATCATCAATTAGGATGAAAAACGTCCAGCAAGGCATGAAAATTACCAAGCTTATTGTGGATCGTAATATTGTGATTTTTGATAGTAAGTATGATGGCGCTTAAAAATGGCCGCCATTTCACCGTTGCCAACCATTTCGCTAACGACATCACCAACGGCATAGCCTAATTGTCGGTATTCATCTCGAACCGCCATGCCAATGTCCCATTGCTGACGTCCTAGCATTGGAAAGGCATTGCTGGCCAATTTAAATTGATCGCTTAATGGCTGTTGATAATGAGTTATTTGACTGCGCAAGCCCATTGCCGCGTCAACCTTACTGGTGACCATGGCATCGACCGCCGCTTTAGTGGTCGCAAAATGCTTAGCACGTTCGCGCAACCGACCAGCAAAAGCAGTGCTAAGATAAAAATCGGGCACGCTGTCTATTTCAACGCCAATATCATGATATTGGAACATTGCCATTGTCGTGACATCATCGATTTTTTTACTATTAAAGATTATTTGCCATGACTCAGTATGGTAAGGGCCGAACATATGCACCCGATCATGTACTAGTTCGCCAATATCATCGCGCAGTTGCGAATATTTTCGGTCGTAGGGCACCCTTAACATCAGATCGGCCACCGTTCTATTTAAGAAGTGCCCTTTCCATAGATTGTTTCTTAAATCACCTTCGACATTTTCATCGGCGCTGACCCAGTGCAGTCGTAATTTAACCCCAAGCTTGTTGGCAATTGTGGTGGCGACATCAATATCGATACCGCTTGCGATGCCATTTTCATTGGTCGAAAAGGGTAAAAAGTCACGATAAACGGCCACCACAATCTCTTGGCTTTCGATGATGTCGTCAAAAGATCTCGCCGTAGCCTGATGGCTCAGCAAGAGCCAACAAAGCAGTGTTAGGGCAACTAAGGCGTGTTTTTTTAATCGCAACATTATTGCTCGACACTAACAGATTCAAGCCATGTTCTAATTGACCACAGTGCTTCTTGGCTCAAATAATCAGCCATTTTTGGCATATAAACCGCGCCATTACGCACTGCGCCATTTTGTACGCGATATACAAACCACTCATCACCATCAAAATCGGTTGCTAAAGTCCGTAGGTCTGGCGCAATACCGCCAGATATACCTTCAAGGCCATGACAACGTGCACAGTTTTGGTTATAGGCAGAGGCGCCAATTCTGATAATTTCTTTACGGGTATCACCGACTTGTTCACGATAAGGATTACGCTCTTCCCATTCTTCACCAAGTTGCGGAATACTCGAGGTATCCGACGATTGAGGAGTAACATCACCATGAGCCAAAGCACCAAAAGTGGTGATCATTGCCCCAAATAACACGCCATAATTTAACTTATAGTTTTTCATCAATTACTCACTTTTTTATTATGGACCTGAGCCTAGGCCATTTTTTTGACTGATTTCATTGTATAGATTAAATCGTGCTAGCCGAATGAGACTTTAGCTCCAACGTTGTCATTCTTTAGTAGGATTTTCCGCCTCCCCCAAAGACTAAAACCATAAAATACAGTAGGTTAACAAAACAACAAATTCTTGGTTAGTTTGGTTTAATGGTCATGACACCGTATGCTTGGCCCTAATAAACGATATTTGGAAGTGTAAATGTTTAATTATCTTAGGAAGTTTATTCGCCGGTTAACACTGGCATTGCCATTAGTGCTAAGCCTTAACGGCATGGCTCAGGCAACCAATATCGCTATTCATTACGTTCACCAACAGCCCCCTGTTCGAGCGCTACTTTCAACGCTGGTAAAACCCGCTCAAGACAGTGGCCTTGCAGGTGTGCGCCTCGCAATAAAAGATGCCAACACCACCGGCCGATTTATTAATCAGCATTTTGAGTTAACTCAGTTTGACAGTGCTGATTCGAAGCTGGTTATTGAAAATATCATCGGTCAATACCAGCTAGGCAACCAGCTATTTGTGGTTGACGTAGATACCGCCACGTTAATCGCGATTAATCACTGGGCTCAAGATAAATCCGTGCTCATTTTTAATATTGCTAACTCAGCCGATCAGCTGCGAACCGAGCAATGTGCTAGCTCAATGCTCCATACCATCCCTAGTGACGCGATGAGAGCTGACGCACTGGCGCAATGGTTGCTGTATCGTCGTTTTACCAAGGTGCTTGTTGTGCAGGGCCAATATCCGGAAGACACCGCGTTGGTCGATGCTTTCACCCGCTCAGCTAAACGCTTGGGCATCAAGATTATTGACCACAAGGTCTGGGCATTTGATTCTGATTTACGCCGCAGTGCCAGCCAAGAAATGCCGTTATTTACTCAAACTTCAAGTGATTACGATGTGGTTTTTGTGGCCGATCGCGCTAAGGATTTTGCCCAATACCTGCCGTTTAATACCTATTTGCCACGTCCGGTGATTGGCTCGGCCGGATTAGAACCCTTAGCGTGGCACTGGTCAATCGAGCAATGGGGCGCGGCTCAATTACAAAATCGTTTTCAGCGTTTGGCCAAACGGTTAATGAATGAAACTGATTTTGGCGGTTATCTTGCTTTGCGCAGTATTGCTCAAGCGGCGCAAGATTCGGCCAAACAAAAGCAAGCGAAACAAGCTAGCCCACTTACCGCTGACCGTATTATTGATTATTTACGTAGCGATCAACTGCACTTGGCTGCCTATCTTGGTCGAAAACTAAGCTTTAGGTCATGGAATGGTCAGCTGCGCATGCCAATAGCGCTGGTTCACCCCGCGGCATTAATATCACAATCTCCACAACCTGGATTTCTCCACCCTAAAAACGAACTAGATACACTTGGCTTTGACCAAGTGGGATCTGGATGCGCCATCAACCAAGGATAACTGATGACATTTAAACTGAAAAAATCAACCCTAATTGCCGGTAGCGTGCTTGCGGCAACACTCACTTGTAGCTCTGCCGGACTCGCGGCGAGTGAACTGGCTTATGTCACTAACGAGAAAGACAATAACATTTCGATTATCGATCTAGACTCGCTAGCAGTAATAGATAGCATTGACGTTGGACAACGGCCACGCGACATTATTTTTAATGCCGATCGCAGTCTCGCTTATATCTGCGCCAGCGAATCTGACACGGTCCAAATTCTCGATTTAAAAACCCACCAAATCATTGGTGAATTACCTTCAGGTGAAGATCCGGAAACTATCGCCTTGCACCCCAACGGTAAAATTATCTATACCGCCAACGAAGACGATGCCCAGCTCACCATTATTGATATTGAAAAAGGCACAGTAATATCTCAAGTCGATGTCGGTGTTGAACCCGAGGGCCTTGCGGTTAGCCCCGATGGCAAAATTGTGGTCGTTACTTCAGAAACCACTAACATGGTGCACTGGATAAATACCGAGGACAATAGCATCTTTGCCAATACGCTAGTCGATGCCAGACCTCGTTCGGTGGTCTTTAGTCCCGATGGTAAACAGCTGTGGGTTAGCTCAGAAATTGGCGGCACAGTGGCGCAAATAGATGTCGCGACCCATCAAATCGTCAAGACCTTCAAATTTAACATCCGTGGCGTCCACCGCGATCGCGTCCAGCCTGTTGGCATTTTATTTAATCAAGATGCCAGTAAGCTGTATGTTGCGCTAGGACCTGCCAATCACATTGCAACGATCGACACAGCTCAAATGGCCATCGATGATTACTTTCTCGTCGGTCGTCGGGTATGGCAACTGGCATTTAATCACGACTACTCTCGCCTGTTAACCACCAACGGCGTCAGTGGTGATGTTTCTGTGCTTGATGTAAAACGCAATAAAGTATTGAAATCTATTAAGGTTGGCCGTTATCCTTGGGGCATTGCCATTTTGGAAAAGTCAGAGACATAACGTGATTAACGTTCAAGATTTAAGCTTTTTGTATGGCCAAAAAAAGGCATTAGATCGGCTTAGCTTTGAGTTAACGGCCGGTTTTAATGTGTTGCTTGGCCCTAATGGCGCGGGTAAAAGCACCCTAATTTCATTGCTAACCAGTTTGTATCGACCGTCGAGTGGCCAGATCTTAATTAATGGCCACCCACTTAACAGCGGGTTAGCTGGCGCGACAGCAAATGCAATGAAAGTATTTGGCGTGGTCTTTCAACAGTCGACCTTAGATCTTGATTTAAGTGTTAAACAAAACTTGGTTTATCACGGCGCGCTTCATGGTATTAGCGCCAAAAAAACCTTGGCCAATGCCACACAAATGTTAGAAAAACTCGAGCTTAGCGACCGGCTTAACGACAAGGTACGAGCGCTCAATGGCGGTCATCGTCGTCGGGTCGAAATTGTACGGGCACTTATCCACCAGCCGAAAATATTATTGTTAGACGAAGCCAGTGTTGGGCTAGACCCAGCCAGTCGTAGCCTGCTTATTAGCCACATCAGAGCCATTGCGTTATCTGATAAGGTCTGTGTACTGTGGGCAACCCATTTGTTTGACGAGATTAACGATGATGACCAGGTGCTGATTTTAAATCAGGGCCAATTGCAAATAAGTGGCCAAGTCGCAGCGCTGTGCCACCAGCATCAGGTAAGCAATCTTAGTCAATTATTTAATCAACTTGCCGCTAGCGGAGTTAATGATGCCTTTTAACGCCTATCTGATCTGCTTTAGTGGTATTTTACAGCGCGAATTATTGCGTTTTTGTCAGCAACGTACCCG
>Ga0209291_1001705_pt1 | contig 19137 bp, 16 predicted proteins | sample GOMGulsemesocosm_FD_184633 | JGI IMG/M metagenome (GOLD analysis project Ga0209291, IMG submission 184633) | Methane-oxidizing microbial communities from mesocosms in the Gulf of Mexico - GOM9B Gulf of Mexico (SPAdes) (version 2) | ecosystem: Environmental > Aquatic > Marine > Cold seeps...
TTTATAATTTCATTTTACAATGTGCAACAATTGCAAGTAATTATAAATATTTGTTGGAATTAGTAGTGCTGTTTTATTTGGATAAATCGAATATTATCTGCAATGACTTAGAAATTCAACGACCTCACCAAAGGGAATTTCAAAAAACGAACTATATTCTTTTATAGTCAAATACTTTCCTTTTTTGTTCAGCGCTTTTCGCACTTTTTGATGCTCTCTTCTAGCCACTTCATAACTAGGAGATCCATTCAACATTTGGATTTCTTTAACCGTTATGAATATACTTCCTTTGATTTGCATTACTAATGTAACGCCAATTAGACCTTTTTGGTACTTAACAAAGTTTACAAACTAGTATTCTGTAGCTTAATTGTATTGGTTGGTATTTAATCGTTTTTAACTGTTCTCAATTGTTTTACTAATTTCCATCTTGTAAACCAAAATTAGTAAACTGAATCAGAAACAATAATAACATAAAACTAATATTATCAAGCCATATTATTCATAGTCTTGAGATTATTGAATCACATAAAGAGTATTTAAGCTATAAGCCTATTTTTAATCTAAAAAATATTGTTGCTATATATAAAAATATAAAGTCATTGTTTATATTTGGCATTAATAAATTTTGTTTTAGAACAAAAAAATATCAAATGAATAGAATAAAAGAAATTCTTAAGGAACAAGGAAGGTCACAAACATGGCTTTCTGAAAAATTAGGAAAGAGTTATGTTATGGTTACTAACTACTGTAACAATAAAGCACAACCTAACCTTGAAGTTTTAAATCAAATAGCAAACATTTTAGATGTTGATGTTAGAATACTATTAGAACCAAGTAAGATTGAAAAATAATGGAGACAATTAATTTAAAATTTTCTGGACATGAATCATTCCATTGTAGACCATTTTGGTTGAAAAAGGGATTTGATTTTTTAAAAGCTGAAAATCAATTTACTGATAAATCGGGAATTGATTTAGGTGTTGGTAAAAACATGGTTGGTTCTATTCGTTTTTGGTTAAAGGCTTTTGATGTCATTGATGATAACAACGAATTAACAGAATTAGCAAATAAAATATTTGATGATAATGATGGTTGGGACCCGTTTTTAGAGGATGAAGCTACGCTATGGTTATTACATTATAAATTGAGTTCAAAACAATACTCAACTGCCTATCATTTAATTTTTTCAGAATTAAGAAAAATTCGTCCAGAGTTTACAAAGAATCATTTTGTAGCACAAGTGAATGAAATTGACTCTAAACAATCTGATAATATTGTAGCTAAGGATTTTTCTGTATTTACAAGAACATATTTTGCAAAACCATCAAAAGATAAAGAGGAAAGCTTTTCTGGATTATTTACTGACTTAGGATTATTAACAGAAATTGGTAAAGATAGCCAAGAGAATACACTCTATCATATTAACAACATTAAGCAGTCATCTATTCCTTGGCAAATTATTTTATTCTGTATTTTGGATAATGATACTTATGGAAAGTCAATAAGTTTTAATTCACTCTTTTCTGATGTTAAGGGTATTGGAAATATATTTGCTTTTAATCAACAAGAACTTGAAAATAAATTGATTGAAATAAATGAAAATGAAAAAGATATCATTTATAAAAATGATGCAGGAGTTAAAGAACTTCAATTCAAAACAGACAAACCTAACGGTTTAGAAATATTAAATAAATATTATAATGAAAACTAATTATTCTCCTTCTGTAAATATCATCCGTGATGCTCAAAAAGGATTAGAGTATATAGTTACGGAAAATGCTGAAAATTCAGCAATTAAAATATTGAATGATTTCAACAAAGGATTTCATTCATTTAGTATTATTGGTTCTTATGGAACAGGAAAGTCTTCATTTTTATGGGCATTCCAACAAACACTAACTAAACAAGCTAACTTATTCGAGTTAAAATTACCGCAAGGAATTAAAAAAGTTGAAGTCGTTAATATTGTTGGAGACTATAATTCATTAATAGAATCTTTTAATCAAGAATTTTCAATTAAAAGTGACTTTACTAGTAATCAAAATTTATTTGATGCAATCTATCAACACTATAAAGGTGTTGGTGAAAATGGATTGTTACTGATTCAAATAGACGAATTTGGGAAGTTTTTAGAGTTTGCAGCAAACAATAACCCTGAGAAAGAGATGTATTTTATTCAGCAATTGGCTGAATTTGTAAATGATCCATCTCGAAATATTATTCTTTTAACTACCCTTCACCAAGGACTAGATACTTATGCGTCTAATTTAACAGATGGACAAAAAAATGAATGGCGTAAAGTTAGAGGTAGATTACAAGAGGTTACTTTTAATGAACCAGTAGAACAATTATTGACTTTAGCTTCAAATCATTTTGTAGAACAACTAGGAGAAACTAAAGAATCTGATTATTCAAAATCATTAGTTCAGCTTCAAGAAAACAAACATATTTTCTCTACTAAAGGAAACTATTTTTCTGGACTAAAAAACTCATTGTTTCCACTAGATATATTCTCTGCATATATTTTGACATTGTCCTTACAGAGATATGGACAAAATGAAAGATCTCTTTTTTCATTCTTACAGGCATCCGACAGTTTAGGATTAAACGATTCTAAAAGAAAGAATGCTCATTTTAGTATCTCATCTGTTTATGATTATTTATTAAGTAATTTCTACCAACTACTGACAACAAGAGCAGTCGCAGATTTTTCAAAATGGAGTTCGATTAGAGATTCTATTCAAAGAATTGAAATTATTGATAATATAAATACACCTCTTGCGGAAGATTTATTGAAAACCATTGGCTTATTAAGTATATTTTCTTCAAAAGGAGCAAAAATAGATGAAGTCTTTATTGTTAATTATCTTTCAAATAAATTTGAAGTAAAAGACATAAGAGATACAATTGAATTACTTGAAAAACATAAAGTAATTAGATATTTTAAATTCAATTTTTCATACAAACTTTTTGAAGGAACAGATCTAGATATTGAAGGAGAATTAGCTAGAGTTGAAAACCAAGTACCTGAAGTAGTTGATTTGGTTAATAAATTAGAAACATACTTTGAGTTTCCTATTGTAACAGCTAAAGCAAATTCTTATAAAACAGGAACACCTAGACTTTTTGAATACAAACTAAGTGATACTCCAATATCGGAAGTTCCAAAAGGAGAAATAGATGGTTTTATTAACTTGATTTTTAATACAAAGTTAAATGCCAAACAGGTTAAAGAATTAACCAAAGACGAAACTAATGCAATTGTTTATGGTGTTTTCAAAAACACAGACAAAATTTCGTCAGCACTTTTTGAAATTGAAAAAACAAAGCAGGTCCTAAAAAACATTGATGATGCTGGTGATAGAGTTGCTATAAATGAATTGCAAAAGATTTTAAAGAGTAACCAGATTTTATTGAATCATTATGTACTTGATACATTATACAATCAAAATGATGTTGAGTGGATATATAATGGTAAAAAGTTAAATTTAAAGAATAAGAAGGAGTTAAATAAACAGTTATCAATAATATGTGATGCTATTTATAGTGAAACTCCAATTATTAAAAATGAACTATTTAATAAGCATAAACCTTCTGGTGTTATATCTGGAGCTAGAAAATCTTACTTTGATGCATTAACAACTAATTTTGATAAGGAAGATTTAGATTTTGACTCTAATAAATTTCCACCTGAAAAAACCATTTATTATACTTTGCTTCAAAAGAATGGCATTCATGTAAAAACCAAATTAGGGTATACATTAACTAAACCTGATAAGAACTCAGATATATATAATATATGGGAAGTTTGTGAAGTGTTTTTGTCATCAGCTAAAGATGAACCAAAAAGAATAACAGAATTAATTAATACATTAACCACAGCGCCTTATAAATTAAAACAAGGGGTAATTGATTTTTGGGTACCTACATTTTTGTTTTTAAGAAGAGGTGATTATGCCTTATACTCTGAGGGTAAATTTAAACCTTATATTAATAAGCAGGAATTGTATTTAATTACTCGAACCCCTCAACTTTATACTGTTAAATCTTTTGAATTAAATGATTTAAGATTATCATTTTTTAATAAGTATAGAGAGCTATTAAGACAAGAGAATAGTAATAATTTGAATTTAGATTCATTTATAGAAAGTATACGTCCAATACTTTTAACATTTAGAGATTTGATTCCTTATGAACAAAAGACAAACCGTATTTCGGTAGAAGCTATTGAATTAAGGAAAACAATACAACTAGCACAGGATCCTGAAAAAGTATTTTTTGTTGAATTTCCAAAAGCATTAGGGTTTAGCCCTTCTGATTTACTAAATTCTAATGAAAAATTTGATGATTATATTTATAAGTTTCAAATGACATTAGATGAAGTTAAAAATTCGTACAGTGAATTGTTAAATAGATTTGAAAAATTTATTGTTTTTGAAATTATTGGGAGAAAGTGTGAATTTGAGACCTATAAAAATCAACTTTCAAAACGATTTACAGCTTTAAAAGAACATCAACTACTGTCAAATCAACAAACATTTATTCAACGTGTTAATTCACCTATGAATGATAGAGATAGTTGGTTAGCTTCAATTGCTCAGGCTTTAATTGGAAAACCACTGACTTCTATTGATGACAAAGACGAAAATACATTAAAGGATAATTTAAAACATATAGTTAGTGAATTAGATAACTTATCTGAACTAGAAAAGATTAACTTTGACAGTGACAAGGAAGAAGTGTTTAAATTAGATTTTACCACTAAAAAAATGGGATTAGTACCACACATGGTTAGAATTCCAAAAAGTAAAATTGAAAAAGTAAAAAAGAATATAGAAAAGATAGAGAAAGAATTAGGTACAGATAAACAAATGCGAATAGCAATTTTAGCAAAACTGTTAAAACAAGAATTAGATAATGAATAAGGCAAAACATGTATTAGGTATTTCGGGAGGGAAAGATAGTGCCGCATTGGCAATCTATCTGCACGAGAAATATCCACAAATTGATTTTACCTACTATTATACTGATACAGGTAAAGAATTAGACGAAACCTACCAGTTGTTGGAAAATATTGAAATTTATTTAGGTAAAAAGATACAACATTTAGTTGCACATGATGCAAAAGAATCATCAGAGAATCCTTTTGATTTCTTTTATAAGTCTTTCAGAGGTTATGTACCATCTCCTACTGCAAGGTGGTGTACAAACATGATGAAGTTACAGCCTTTTGAACGATTTGTAGGAGATGAAATACCAACCGTATCTTATGTAGGTATTAGAGGTGATGAAAATAGAGAGGGGTATATTTCAAAGAAGAACAACATACAATCTATATTTCCGTTTAGAAAAAACATGTGGAGTGAAGATGTGTTACATAAACTATTTCACCCAAAAAACCAAACTGCAGTTTTAGATTATTACAATTCTGTTTTTAAAGGCGAAAAACTTGATAAAGTTGCTGAAATATTAAATTCAGAAATCACATTTGAGCGTCATCAACGTTTAGCTACTGAACGTCAAGTAAAACAAAAACTGAATGGTATAATGGATTTAGGTGTGGTAGATTTTAATCATGCTACATTTCAGTTTTTAAAAGGTACAGAATATCCTTTGTCTTTTGAAGACGATTATGCTTTGTTAGACAATGAAGATGTACTCATTAGAGATGATGTTTTTAGAATTTTAAGAGAAAGTGGAGTTGGTGTGCCTGCCTATTATAACAAAATAGAATATGAGGTAGATGGACAAAAAGGAGAATATGCCAGAAGCCGTTCTGGTTGTTTTTTCTGCTTTTTCCAACAAAAGATAGAGTGGATTTGGTTGTATGAGCAGCACCCCGATAAGTTTAAAGAAGCTATGGCTTACGAAAACGCAAAAGAAGGTTTTACATGGAACCAATTTGAATCTTTAGCCCAATTGACAGAACCGAACAGAATTAGACAAATTAAATTAGATCACTTAAGGCGTACAAACAGTAAAAAATCAGATGATTCACCATATCTTTTAGATATTTTAGACGATACTGAAGCGGATGGATGTACAGCTTGTTTTATATGATATTAACAGAATTAAATAACCGTTGTTTACAGTCAACATTGACAGCTGATTCAGATTTTTTATTTGAGTTTGAAAGTTATTCTATTGTAATAGAGTTTTCAGGCAATGATAATTATGATACTTATTTTAATTTAAAACAAGATCAAGAAAAGTTTAAAGAGGTCCTTAAATCTATTTCTAAAATTAACTCAGTATTGCTACTAGATTTTGAATACTTGGGTGATAGAAGAGAGATTGGAACGTACTCTGACCCTATTTCGATATCTTTTAAAATGTTTTCTATATTAAGAATTATTAATAAAATTGATGTAAGCCTCACAAAGAAATATAAAATCACAACTGACTTTCCTGACCCGTTATGTGCAACTGAACCAAATTATCAATTTGAAATTGAATTAAAACAAAATATCAATTCTATTATTCAACTTTTGAATGTATTAGATGAAACAAATTTCACTTATACACCTGACAAATTTTATTTTAATTTCTATCAAAGAAATAAACAGATTCAAGACGACAGTGAAATAAAAATTTTAAGCACGAATACTAAAGCCCGTAGATTAGGTTATTTGAAGTTAATTAATGGTTTTATATTTGGAGAAGGAAAAATACCTTCATCTAAAATCAATAAGAAGTTTGAAAAATTTGTAGCTACAACTCAAATCAAACAACAGTTATTATCCTATAAAAACAATAAGGGAGAAGTAAAAATTTCGAAATCAGGCATTTCTGCAGGTCCGTATATTGAATTAGCAGAAAATTTAAGTTTAATATCTAAAATAAATAATATTTATTCCCCTAGTAAAATATTGAAGGTTTATAAATCAATTACGGATGACTCATTAAACGAAACAAATAATCCATTCGAATTAACATTCTTTGATAAATTATTTTTTTTAGAAAGAATATTAAATTCAGATTTTTTATTTTCTACAATTCTTTTAGAAATTATTTATATTAAAAAAATCACATCATTCAATGAATTAAAACTTCATTTTCATGATGCTGTCATCAATAGAATTAATCAACATTTATCAAATTTAAATCTATCAAATTCAAATAAACGTTCTATTCTTGAAGTAAGGAATCGAATCTCAAAATGGAAGAAACCAGAAGTTTATTTAGAACATGTTATTATGCCAAGATTAAATTGGTTTTTAGATTTAGGTTTCATTGAGATAAGTAATGAAAGTAAGGAAATTAAAATAAATAAAAATGGAGAATCTCTTTTTAAACACATTTGCTGTTGGTATGATATACGAACTGATTTTATTTTAAGTCCAAACGATTTTACAGAACGATTTATTCAACATGTATATGCTTCTATAAATAATATTGAAATAGTTGGAGAGCTAGATGTGAAGGTACTAAAATATAAGATAGATTCATTTTTAGATAGTAGTTTTCATAAATTCAAAACTTTAGCCCCTAATAGAACAACATTATCACAAGCAGTGACGTATACTAAATACTCTATATTCATGACAGATAAAATCCCAATTGAATACAGATATATAGAGAATTATATCAAAGAAGAAACTAAAGAAAAATATATTTACAAATATCAACATCAATACAGAGATGGATATTTACAAAAAAAATAAAAATGGAATTTAAAGAACAGTTTAAGTTAAAATCTAATCCTTTTAGACTAACACCCGCAACTAATTCAGATGAATTAGTATGGGCAGGGTTTCCAGGGATTAAAGAAAAATTCGAAAAGCGTATTAAAAGAAGTATTAAATTAAATAATTCTAGTTTAGTTCTGAATTGGGGTGAATATGGTAGCGGTAAAACACATGCTGCGAGATACTTTACTAAAGATGCCGTATTAAATGATTTAAAGGATGAATTCAGTATTCCTTACTCAATGATTATACCATTACCAAAAGGAAAAGAACCAGTTTATCATATTTTTACTTCTATAGTTGATAAAATAAAAATTAACGAAATAAGAAGTAAATTTACTGAAACTTCTTTTGAAATCACTGATGTTATTGATAAAATAGGTGACAATGTGCAAATTCAGAGTATACTTAAAGCCATTTTTAATGATAAAATTAAAGAAAATCAAATAAAAAAATATCTCTATGGTAATATTTCTAATAAAGAATTAGAAATGTTGAATGAGTTTGGGATTTTAAGAAAATTAAATTCTGATAGTGATTACACTAAATTTATTTCTGGACTATTTTCATGCTTAACCCATAAAAAAGAAATATATTCTTTAATGACTATATGGATTGATGAATTTGAAGATATTGCAGTATTAAGTAGTTCTAATATTGATAAAACGAATAATTTTTTAAGAGAGATTATGGATAACACCCCTAATAATCTTTTGATATTCATAAATCTAACTCAATCGACACTAATAGGAGTTGAGGATCTAGGTGAATATTTATATGAATCAGTAAGATCTCGAATTAAAGAAAAAAATAACTTTGAGTTACCCTCTAAAGAAGCTTTTAATTCTTATTTAGTTGAACTACTTAATTTACATAGTGCAGAAACTAGAGCTGATAATTATTTTCCATTTGAACAAGATACGGCAGAATATCTTATAGATAAATTAGAAAATGCTTCATTAAGAAGGTTTAATGATGCTTTTTCATTATTACTAGAGTTAGCTGATATGGATAATGAAGCCATTCCTATTAAAAAGAGTTATTTATTAGCTAATGAATCAGACATTATTTGGGAAATCTAATGAAAAAAATAGCATGTATATTGGATGCTTGTACAGTCATTAATTTAATTCATATTGATGATGACAATGAGTTATTAATTAGCTCATTATCAAGCCTTGACATTTACATTAGTGAAAAAGTATTTAAAGAAGTTAATCAGAATGTCTATGATAAAATCGAAAAGTTAAGAAAAAATGAGAAGCCAAGAGTTATTGATATTAAATTAATAAAAAAAGCGATTGATCAGAAACTTTCAGTATTCAGAGGAAACCAAGTTTTAGATGATGAAATTGAAAAAGACTTTGGCAAAAATTATTTTTCACAGATTAAAGACTTGACTAATTATCAAAAATTAAATGGTGAATTTTATTCTACAGCGCTTGCCATTTATTTGAGTCGTTTAAATGATGTGAAAGTGTTTTTTCACACTGATGATACTCCTGCCAGAGAAGAGTTCAAATTGTTATTTAAACATCAACAAATTGGTTATATTGAAGATACTGCAGATTTACTTGTTCTATTATCTAGAATTAGCAACAAGATTAGTCCATCTGTATTGGATAACGCACTAAGTGATCTTGCGTCAGAATATGCTACTGAAGTCACGATATTAGAGAAAAAACTAAAATCTTATCAAATGCCAGCCAAAGATATCAGGAGAATGAAGTTTATTAAATCAAAGCTTGATTTATTAATAAATAAACTATCAGCACATGATTTTTCAGGTATAGGAGAATTATATGATTTTTTTAAAAAGAACAAAAGTAAATGCCCACAAGTCTATGATCATATAGATTTACATAATGAAGTTTTTCAACTTGAAACGACAGAAGGTAATAATTTAATTAAAAAAATAAAAGAACTGAGGGTTGAATTAAAAACGAGCCCCTTATTGAAGTTAGATAATCTTATTGGCTAAAACCATTTTTACTCTTAGCATTATGTTAAGACTTTCATTTAGTTGTGTAAAATAAAAGTATATTAATACTCCGAATACTTTAGAGAACTATTGTTAAAACTCTTCTTAAATTGTTCCATATTCAAAGGGTAGATTAATAAATCAATTTGCGCATTTCCAATATCATAAGATACTTTATGCTCAAATTGTGCGTCAGTAAGACTTTTATAGTATACGTAATCTGATGATAAAAAATTGACCAAATCTTCTGGAGTAAATTCATTATCTCTCCATAAAGAAAAAAGGGTTTCTTTGTCCCCGTCAACAAATATTTTTCTCCCCTTTTCAACAAATTTGATTAATGCTGCTTGATCTCTGATGGGGAAATCGTTCATATGATACCCTACTAGTAATTTGTTACTTGTAACAATACACCCATGTACTTCAAAATCGTTTTCAGTATTATCAATATCAATGGAATATTTTTTCAAGAACTCTCTATCTCTACATGCTGTTGTGGATAATGGTAATTGTTTGAAAGCAGCTTTTTCAAGTTGCTCGTATGGCGCTCTTATTTCATAAGCATTTACAGGTAGTACAGAATTTTTACATTCAAAAATAAAGATTATATTTTTTTTCCAAATCATCAAATCAATATCACTTTCTTTCCCCTTATAAAATATTTTCTGGTTTTTTCTGGTTTTGAATCCTAACTCAATGAAAGATTTTTCTAATAAATCAGCTATTGGATCAAAGTTTAAACCTTTGAATAACCTTTTATTCAAAGGGAATAAGATGTTTCTAAAGACATTTGCACTCGTAAATACATTATATGGGAACAAATAATGATCAGTCCCTTTAATTAATGGTTGGTATTGAATATCAAATGTTTTTTTTGAATCATTTGAATAAGAAAATGCTTTTATAAATAATGGCACCTTTTGTTTTTCTATTAAACTACCTAATAACACTTCCAATGTTTTCGGGCTTAAAAATGGTATGCTGGCCTCATAATATTCTGTCTTTGTTTTTTTGCTTAATAAATCGAAATATGCTAATCCTAAAAAACTAAATAATCTTTTGATTAAAAATAAGTCTTTATATGTCAAGCCATCTAAAATTTCAAAATCTTTCAGCTGCTCGTAACTAATTAATAGTTGATCTTGAGTTTCTCTCAAATATGGAATTTCTTCTTGAAAGACACCTTCAGATTTTAAAAAATCCGTACTAAAAAGAGGATATAGAATAGACTCTGGCAATGCCAGAACATATCTTTTATAAGGTCCATTATCGTCCCAATGTAGAATCGCATTGTTTGTTTGTTTATTAAACTCTTTTACTGAATCAGCAATTGATGTACCTTTATTAATATTTGAACGTGCATATCCTTCTCTAGTATATTCATTCTCTATGTGACCTAGATGATATGATTTTCCCTATTCTATAGATGATGGTCTAATAACTAACCGTTCATCCTCTATTAAACATTGATAATGCATTGATTCAATAAATATTTCTTGTTCTGCAATAAATCGAATTGTTGCTGCGTCAAACACCATTCGTTCAAGCATGTCACTTTCAATTAACACAGGGTCAGGAAATACAATTCTTTGATCAGATAGGCCAATGAATTTACTAAAAAGAAATATAATATATGAAACGCCTTCAGCTAAATCTTCATTTGAAAATCTATCACCATATTTATCACCATTTAAAATTGTTACTTGCTCTCTTTGCCCTTCATAAAATTTATTATCAATATAAGCTACTAGGCTTTTTACAACAGTATCTTTGTTTTTTGATATAAATTGAACTATTCCATATTTTAACTCTTTTAGTTTTGGGTGAAGTTGGCATAAATTTAAAGCAGAGTTCAAGTATTTTTGATTATCCTTTGTAATACAAAATAAATCACAATTGGTTAAAATATGTTTTATAAGAATTTCAGCTGTGCACTTACCATCCAAACAGTTTGATACACGATAAAGCCCTTTATTTTTTGTTTTATCTAAAAACCATTTTTCATCTATGAAGAAACCTAAACTCAACCAATCAAGTGTGTAACCAATTTTATTTTTATTTAAATTAGATTGAATCTCCTCTAGTATTTCATATTTCTCAGTTTTATTAGCCAAAATATGAATCTTATCTTTATTCCATTCTTTTATTTTGGTAGTCCAGTTATGTTTTGGTAGAACAACAAATATTTCGTCATAATTCATAATATGATAGTTATTTTTTTTTGGACACCTCAAAACTAATTGAAGTTAAAGTCAAATTTAGAAGTTCTTGTGCTGTGAGAATGTAATGATTTGCGGATTTATTCAAATAACTGTAATTGTACAGTCTATAGACAAAGTACTGTTCCGTATTTTCTTTACAGAATTCTCGTTCATTTATTGAAAGATAAAAAGGTTCGTCAGAATTACTTTTGGTTGTTTTTACTTCAATAAAAATTTCATCTTTATTTTTATCATAACTTAAAATATCAAAACCTCTACCATCTTTTACTTTTTCTACTTGTTTTGATAAATCAACAAAGCCTAAATTAAGAAGTTTTTGAATCTCGAATTCCTTAACTAGTTTCTCTCCAGATTTACCAAGTTTCTCTGAGTTTCTATTTCTCTTTCCCCAATCAATATCAAACCCCTTATAGTTTCGTTCTCTATCAACATATGACTTAGTACTATCTGGTACATTACCCAATACAAGACCTGAAAAAGTATGTTCCTTTTTTAATTTTTCTTTCATTAAAGCTTCCAGCTCATCATAAAATGAAATATATTCATAAATATACTCTTTAGTAAAAGAAATTAAATCGGTCCAATTACCATTATTTATATAGTTATGACCTAAAACTTTACCACCATACGTGGTATCTAATAAGTAATTTTTAAAAGCTTTTACCTTTTCATCACTCAGAGCTTTAGTACTCCCTCCAGTGTGATTTGATACTTGACAATTCAATTCTAAATACAGTTCTCCATTTCCATTAATTCCAAGAACAAAGAATACTTTTTTACTATCGCCTTTTCTATAAAGTCTTATCCAAAGGTACCTCTTAAAAGTACCTGACCATTGCCAATGCATGTCTCTTTGAGCAATGAAATCTTCAACTAACGACTCTTTTGCCCAGTGATTAATCTTCTTGACATTTGGATGTATTAGTTGTCCATATCTTACATCTCTTTTTATCGCTTTTCGATAAGATTTACCAGCCACTGTAGAATAGTTTTTTAATTCATTTAATTTAAAAAAATTCAATTTTTGTGGATGGTGATTAATCTTAAATCCTAACTTTTCTATAATGTCTCGATTCTTTTGACTAGATACGAACTTAATATCATCTGAATCTGGAATTGCATTTTTGTAAGCAGTTCTCACCAACTCTTTAAAAGGATATTCATTTCCGTTATCTGATTCTACCCAATAGTAATTATTGAAAGAATTCCTTGGTACTCCATTTCTATCAATTATTTCAAAAGCTTTATTAATATCAATTTCTTTTATTATTTTTATTTCTCCTTCTTTATTATCTTCCTTCATAGTAATTATTGATAGTGAAATCACAACCTTCCAAATCTAATATCATCAATTATATTTTTAATATTTTCAGCCAATCTAGTATTCAAAACTTCATGATCTAAACGTGGACTATAATTACTACTTGTCCATAGTGTATTATAATTAAATTCAATTGCAACGTGGTCAATTAATTTCACAGAAGTTCCTCTTGTTCTTGATGCGCATAATATAATATCGCAATTACTTTCTGCAAGTTGTTGTAAAGTGTTTTCAGTAATCATTCTACCATTTGGATCTCCTTCACTTTCTATCCCAATTCGGATATCACCAATTGTTAAAACAACTAATATGTCACCTTCTTGGGGCACATCTCTATCCATAATTGGTATAGGCGTTTCACTCATCAGCATGTTATATACATTTCTAATAGTTGAAGTTTTTCCTTCATTATATCTTCCGTATATGGTTATTATAGTTTTATTCATTACTTGATTTTAATCCTTTAGGTAAAATTTCTGATAATTTTGAATTCAAAAACTCAACATCATCCTTAATAGTATCATAATCTATTTTGTCATTAATAAACATTTTAAGGCTAGTTTTAGAATTTACAATTCTTTGACAATCTTCATAGTTTTCATTAATAGAATTTAGTATTTCTAACTCAACAATTCTTGAGAGAATTAATTCGACATTTTTTTTCTTTACATCTTTCATATTCGTTTGTTTTAAAAAACTTAAGAAAATTATATTAAAAAAACAAATATTAATTTTTAATTAATCCGCTATTCCTTGTAACATCTCATCCATTCCTCCAAAATTGAGGATAAAAGAAGAATAATTGTTTTCAAATAAGTCTTTTAAATATTCTCCTAGATCTATATCCTCTACACCGTTTTGCCCTTCTCTTTTTTGCTGTACAGTATAACCTCTACTTTTAGAGATTGTATATAAAAATAGAGTGTGAAAATAAACGGCTGTACAATATTTTTTATTGGAAACCGCTATTTGCTCTTCATTTGGGTTTTTATTTTTGGATTTGAAAGACTTTAAAACATTGCTATCCATATTCACAAAAATTTGATTCAAATTATCACCTTCCGCTTCAGGAATCATTACTGTTTTGTATTCCATTGGCATTCCTGTAGCAAGCTCTACATCTTCCCAAGTAACGGCATCTAACGCATCTTCATTCTTCTCTTTATAAGCAAATTTCATTTGAGGTAATCCTAATGGTTCATTATCTTCTTCTGGTTTAGGAATTTTTTCTTTTGGTTTTTGAGGATTAGCAATTTTCACCCAAAATATTTCATCAAAATCGCCAGTTGGTGCCGTTAGTGACACTTTTAGTTGTACAGCATCACCAACCTTTAATTCGTCTGTGGGGTTTAAATTAATACGGATAGTTCCTTTATTTGGACTGCTTGTATTAACATTAAATATTTCTGTAATTTCTTTAGGTGTCCCTGCTGCATTTCCACCTTTAGTTTCAGTAGGTTTAATTTTTAACACCCCAATTTTTAATTCACCTGGTTCATCTGTTCTGTCAAAATACTCATTTTCACAATCTGTACTAAACCGTATTGTTTTCTCTCCATTCAACGGGATTTTGGCAACTTCTGTATCTCCTTTGACTTTAGAGTTTATCTTAAATTGACTTGGGAAACGTTGTGGTTCAAATGGTAATTCTTCTCTGTGATGATTAGATTGCTTCTCTTTTTTCTTGTCCTTTTTCTCTTTCTTCAAGTCAAGTTTAAAAGTATCTCCTAATAGTTTTAGTAAATCCGAGTTTAAAGGTAAGTTCTTTGTAAAGCTCCTAATTAATTGATCCGTGTTACTTGACGAATCAATATTAACGGCTTGTTTTCTTTGTTTTTGAATATCTTGTAAACGACCATCTTTAGCACTCAATTTGGAAGCTAAGTAGTGTCTTAACTGTTGCGTTTCTTCTCCTTCCTTTAAACGGTCTCTAGATGCCATAAAAAGCTCCTTTCTGAACTCATATTTCATTTCGGTACAATCTACATGAATTAATAAATGATTTTTCAATAAATTTAACTTTAAAGAACGGGTAATGAATTCAGAAGTATAATAACCATGTACCTGTCCATTCATAGAGAACATCACATTCATACCGTTTTTAAAATATCTTCTTTGTATCTCTTCCTTAGACTTTTTTAAATCAAAATCTTTAACCTTAACTTTAAATACAGAACAAGACACTTTCATTTTTCCAAAAATGTCATCATTATACGTTTCAGTAAAAGAATCAGAAATGTAGTTGTCCTTTTCTTTATCTAGTCTTCTTTTTAATCCAAATAAATCATTTGACAATACTTTGTTATTTGGGTAACGTAAAGCTGTATCTTTTGTTAAAATAGGTAAAGCTGGGCTAAATAAAAATTCATTAATACTTTGATTTAAATCTTGAGCAAAACCCGAGTAACCTTTAGGAAATTGATAAGAATACATCTTAATAATTGTACCAGTTTCAAACTTTCTATTTTCTAGTCCCAAGTCAATCTTGTCTATTGGGAAAGATGGAATATTTCCCTCAACTAATAAATATTCATACCATGTTTCTTTTGCATTATCTGTTGCTCTTTTAGGATGTTCACGAATAATAGTAAAGCCAAAATCACCTTTTTTATCAAAACGTTTGGACGCTATTAGTTGATATCGTTTTTTACCACAAAACACAATAGCACCACTACCACCCATATTATATTTGCCCTGCACAAAGTGAATATCATTTTTATTTCCTTTTAAAAGAGATAAAAAAGAATCTTCAAATTTTTCAGGATGCTGACCCTCACCATTGTCATAAATAACTACAGAAGTAGGAAATGCTCTCTTTTGATTTCGTGGACCATGCCCATCTGCAATAATTTGAATCTCTTCCGATTGTTTTTTTCTAAATGAGTTAATATCCCAATTTTTAGAGTTTGGAAAGTATTTCTTAATAGCATCCTCCATAGTTTTAGGAGCATATTTAGATATTGGATTATCTCCAAATTCAATACATTGTTTTGTTAAAATAGCATCAATTGAATTAGTAACCTTCTCTATCAATGCCGCTATTGGGTTTGATTGTTGGTTTTTAACCACGCCATAATTACTCGGGTTTTGACCAAGTGGTCTCCAGTTTTTATCTTCAAAAATAGATTCATTGGCCTCAACAATTTCTTGAACATCATTTTCATCTCTGGAGTTAAACAAAAGATGAAATAACTCTTCATTAGTGGTTGCAATTTTTTTAATTGCATCTTCAGCCGCAAATAGATTCATAGGGTATTAAGATTAATCATTAGATTAATTAACTAGTCAAATGCTAATTAATTATTCCGTACCAAATATATTGTTTTTTTTGTAAAACACTAACAATTAGAAGGTACTTTAATTATGATAATAATCATCCTTTAGAACGGTCTAAATTATATATCTGATCTTTTTCTAAAATCATATTAAAGACACCTATCCTAATACAATTATTAGGCTAAACAAAACGTGAGGCGATCCAAACTTACTTTATTGTTTCAAATTAAATATTTGTTTTAATATTATTACTTGTCATAATACCTCTTGTAATCCTTTAAAATATTAATCTTTTATTCTATTCGTATAGTTCTTTTTTGTTGTGTTTTTTTTTACCAAACCCATTTTACTCACAATCTAAATATCAATTCTTCCATCTTCATTAATACGAACAATCAGAGTTCCATTACTTAACCAAACTTGCAATGAATTTTGAAAAATCATGTATATTCAATTCCGCACTTGCTTTTTCTAAAGCTTCCATATATTCATTTCGTTGTTCCACTCTAATCACTGTCCAAGCATATCCGCCAGAAGCTAGCATCACGTTCATTAAAAAACGTGCCATTCGCCCATTCCCATCCATATACGGATGAATAAAGACAAATATAAAGTGACCTAACACTGCTCTTACTGAAGCTTCAGATTCATTTTTTAATAAATCAAACAAAACGGGCATAGCATCTCTAACGGCATCTTTATTTAACGGAACGTGTTTAGATTGACCTATATAGACTTGACTTGTTCTATACCCTGCTAAGTCAGATGGCTTCAAAATTCCAACTGTAACACTAGGCGCAAATAATTCTCTATACCAATCTCCGTGATTATTCTCTACCACCTCACCTGCATTTTCTCCTTCTAATATTTCTCTAATACTTTCATGCACCTTTTGAGACGCTTGCCAATAGCCTCTCGCCGCCATGGCATCTCGTTGTTCTTTATCTCCGTTACTATCATTCACATCCCAATCTCCACTTTTTACGCGTTCAATTAAATCAGGAGTCACCTTATACCTCTCAATAGAAAGTGAATGATACGCATCTGTAGCGTAAATTTCTTCTACTAACTCCATATATTTAGCTGCATCTTTTGGCAAACCAACCGCTTGAGGAAAATCCTTTATAACCACATCACGCATTTCATGCCACATCAGTTTAATTCTATTCACATAAGGCGAACGTTCTTGTGATGACAATTTAATGGGTAGTTTACTTTCAAAAGGGTCTAATTCACGCACATCATACCCAGCCGTTTTCATTGTTTTTAAAATGTCATCCGCTATTTTTTCTTGACCAATATTTCTAAAAGCACCAACTAATCTACCTGCTATTCGTGAGTGTCCTCCATCTAGTAACAATCCCAAAATCTCAGATGAATCTCTAATCATTGTTAAGGCAGATCGTACATCTGTAGGGTTATTAATAAATAATGTAGGCGAACAATGAATAAGAGATGAGGGTAAAGTCAGTAATCTAATTCCATTTTCCTCAACGATTTCTGCTACCTCAGGTAATGGTGATTTCATGGTAAACAAAGACGTATCGTGCGGTAGAGATGTGCTTGAATTGGTTCCTGCAGCAGAACGAATTATCAGTTGCTGTGGAACAGTTTCATTTCCCGAATGAATTAACACAGATTGCTCGGCAGAAATGCAATAGTTAGTTTTAAATCTATCCGTTAAGTATCTTGAACAAAAGTGCCAGTATGAACTATACCAAGTTGTACTATCCCCTTGTTGCTCATTATGAGGAACCGACATATACCATCCTTTAAGTACTTCCTTAAGAAAGCCATTTTTCAGTAAACGCTCCCTATGTACCCTACTCAGTTCTGTTGATTTTATAGCTACAACTCCATTATTCTGAAGACTTTTAAGTACTTCAAGGGATTCAGCTAATTTTTCTCTAGGTGTTGCCATTTTCAGTTTTTAATAGTGACCACTGATTAGCTTTACGTGTTGTGCGCAATTTATGCTATAGTGCTGTTCGATTATTATAATATCATGTTGTGCAAATATTATATTATATTGCAAACATACTGAAAACATTTGAATTAAACATGAAGTAAGGCTCTTAATAAATTGCTAAATTAACGATATTACTCCTATTAAATTAAGAACAAAAATTAATTAAAACTTATTTTTTTGAAAGAACTACTCAATTCAATTAAAATCCAACAAGAACAATTAAGAACAAACAAATACAGTATACACAAAAAAATCATGGAAGAAGACTTAGGAAGAATAGAAGCAGCAAAGAAAAAATTAAGAAAAGAACTTTCTTATGAAAATTTAAAGAAAAAAGAAAAGTATAAAAATTTAACTCAGCCAGAATATGATCAATTAATTGACAATATAGAAAAAATGACTTTCTTAATATTAGATGTCTATTTTGAAGAGAATCCAGATGAAACTCCTCAAAACTTCTATTAAAATAAAAGACATCCTAATTTAAGATAAATCAAGTATAATTTGAATATCATCTGCTAAGTATTTGTTCGATACTTGACCTGATGATAGTACTAAAAAAACCTCTTGTAGATTTATTTTACAAGAGGTTTTATTTTTTTAAATCAATTCAATTATTTTCAAAATTGTTTTAGAGTTTATTTATGTACATTTGACTAAACACTATACTTATGAAA
>Ga0209291_1001706_pt1 | contig 19131 bp, 15 predicted proteins | sample GOMGulsemesocosm_FD_184633 | JGI IMG/M metagenome (GOLD analysis project Ga0209291, IMG submission 184633) | Methane-oxidizing microbial communities from mesocosms in the Gulf of Mexico - GOM9B Gulf of Mexico (SPAdes) (version 2) | ecosystem: Environmental > Aquatic > Marine > Cold seeps...
TTTCGTTATTTAGCGCTGTTGCAGACTTGTCTCTATTTTTCATCACGTCTGCTAAGCTATCTTCGAGTTGTAAATACAGGTCACGATAAGCGGTATTAAACTTGTCGTCTTCACTGTTATTCAACCAAGTTTGATACAAGGTTGCCTTACTTTGTTTTTCTATTTCTTTAAAGGTGATCTTCACGTCTTTTGCTTGTTGCTCACTGAAACCCAAGTTAGTCAGCGCGTGTGATCCAAGTATCAAGGCTGAATGATAGGTCTCACTGACCACATGATCTGCCCCTGCATGACGCAGGGAATAACCATGGCCACGGTCATAAGCACGCGCTAATATTTTGACTTGTGGATAATGTTGTTTGATGTAACGTACGAGATCAACAGCTCTGACTTTATCATCAATCGCGACGATGAATAAACTGGCGTTTGCGATACCTGCTGTTTCTAGCAAACTGGGTTGGGTTGCGTCACCAAAATAACTTTTCATGTTAAATGAGCGCACTCTTTGGATCATACTGACATCATGATCCAGTACCACTGTTTTAACTCCATTTGCAACTAACAGACGATTGACAATTTGGCCGAAACGACCGATACCGGCCACGATCACATCACCCTGTTCATTAATATCATCGCTGGCTTGTTGATTGGTTTTATCAACGTAGCGTGGCTGGATCACACGGTCATAAAAGATAAATAACGCGGGTGTTAAGAACATAGACAGGGCGACAGATAGCGATAAAGTCTGTGCTAGGCCAATCGGTAGTACATGGTTGTTCACGGTAAAGCCGATTAATACAAAGCCAAATTCACCCGCTTGCGCCAAGCTGAGGGCTAATAACCAACGGTCGCTGCCTTTGATCTTAAAGACCAACGTTAAGATAAGCAGCACTAAACCTTTGACCAGCATTAACGCGAGTGTAATGGATAAAATAGTACTGGTTTCGTTAAACAAGATATTAAAATCAATACCAGCACCAACGGTCATAAAGAATAACCCGAGCAACAGGCCTTTAAATGGTTCGATGGTAGCTTCTAGCTGGTGTCTAAATTCACTGGTTGCTAATACTACACCGGCTAAGAATGCGCCCAGAGCTGGGGACAGACCCACTAAGTTCATGATGGCAGCAATACCAATGACCAGCATTAATGAGGTAGCGGTAAAGATCTCAGGTACTTTAGAACTTGCCACAAATTTAAATAATGGACGACTTAAGTAATGCCCTCCGATAACCACGCCTGTAATAGCGACTATGATTACGAGGGCATAATAAACACCGGATATATCGGCGACTAAGGATAACTCTTCATGTTGCGCACTGCCTGCTTGTACGGCATGTTGTGCCTGTTCAACCAATTCTGGAATGGCTAATAATGGGATTAACGCCAGCATCGGGATCACGGCGATATCTTGAAACAGTAATACCGAGAATGCGGATCGTGCTCCTTCGGTTTTGGTCAGGCCTTTTTCGTTAAAGGTTTGCAATACGATCGCGGTTGAGGACAGTGAGAATACTAAACCAATAGTGAGGGCCAGCCCCCAGTCTAAATTAAGCGCAAGGCAGATTCCCATTACTGTAGCTGTCGTTAAACCAACTTGTAAACCACCTAAACCAATAAGACGATGACGCATATCCCAGAGCATACGGGGTTCTAATTCTAGTCCCACCAGAAATAGCATCATAACCACACCAAACTCAGCGAAATGCTGAATAGTAGCCGCTTCACTACCAACTAGCCCTGTCACTGGGCCTATAATCACACCGGCAATTAAATAACCGAGTACCGAGCCCAGCCCAAGACGTTTGGCAATAGGAACTGCGATAACGGCAGCAAATAGATAGATGAATGCTTGAATAAAATAACCTGTCATGCAGCGTCCTTGTTCCTTAAGAAGTAATAGGATGAGACTAAAAAGCCCTTAGAGCAATTTTATATAACCATCGTATTGCGATAGTATAATAATAGGCACTAAGGGCTTAATTGGTAAAGCATTATGTTTTGTTTATATTAGACTATTTAACTGTTGCCGCTTTCATTGGCGTTACGAACTTAGCGAGTTCTTGCAGCATTTTCGTATTGTCATTAAGGTTTTTCTCAATGATGTTTACAATAGCTGATCCCGAAATAGCACCCGCAGCACCCGCTGCAACAGCTTGTTTAACTTGTTCTGGTGATGAGATACCAAAACCAAGTAGGCAAGGTGCTGCATCAAATGATTTTAGCTTTTCTAATAACGGACCAACTGGCATTTCTGCTTTGGTCTCTGCACCTGTTACTCCAGCGCGGCTAAGTAGATAGGTGTAACCTGATCCTTGCTCCGCTACTTGTTTCAGCGTTGCTTCATCGGCATTTGGCGGTGCGATGTAGATACTTTCGATGCCAACTTTATCGCCTGCTTCTTTAAATTGCTGGCCGTATTGTACTGGTACATCGGCAATCAATAATGAGTCAACGCCAGCTGCTGCCGCTTTTTGCATAAACTTATCGGTGCCGTTACCGTAAACAAGGTTAGCATACAGCAATAAACCAATAGGCATTTTCGGGTGTTTAGCACGGATCTCGGTGAGCATTTCAAAACAGATATCTGGGTTGATACCTGCGTTTAATGCACGAGATGTGGCTTTTTGAATTGTCGGGCCATCAGCCACCGGATCTGAGAATGGAATACCCAGCTCTAATGCGTCAGCACCGGCTGCAATTAGTGTTTCTATAATCGCCATTGATTGTGCGCGGTTTGGATCGCCAATCGTTACAAATGGAACGAAAGCGCCTTCATTTTTTTCTGCGAGTGCTGCAAAAGCTTGTTGATAGCGTCCCATTATAATGCTCCTTTACCTTCAAGAATATCAGCGACGGTAAAGATATCTTTATCACCACGACCTGATAAGTTAACCACTAAGATTTGTTCTTTATCCATATCCTGTTCCATCATCTGTAGTGCATACGCTAATGCGTGAGATGACTCTAGCGCAGGGATAATGCCTTCTTGCGATGATAATAACTGGAATGACGCTAATGCTTCTTCATCGGTTACTGAAGGATATTCAGCACGACCAGACGTATATAAATGTGCGTGTTGTGGACCCACTGATGGAAAATCTAATCCAGCAGATACCGAGTATGATTCTTGGATCTGACCATAGTTATCTTGCATCAATAGTGAATGCATACCAAAGAAAATACCGTTGGTACCTTCGGCAATTGGCGCACCGTGTTCACCTGTCGAAATCCCTTTACCCGCAGGTTCAACACCGTAAAGTTTGACACTTTCTTCTTCGATAAAATCATTGAACATACCAATCGCGTTAGAACCACCACCCACACAAGCAATAACAGCGTCGGGTAAGCGACCTTCTGCTTTTAAGATTTGTTGTTTGGCTTCTTCACCGATCATTTTTTGGAATTCACGCACAATCGTTGGGAATGGGTGAGGACCTGCTGCTGTACCGAGTAGGTAATGAGCATTTTCGTAGTTAGCAGACCAGTCGCGTAATGCTTCGTTACAGGCATCTTTTAATGTGCCTGCGCCAGAGTCAACACCAATAACTTCAGCGCCCATTAACTTCATGCGGAATACGTTTGGCTTTTGGCGTTCCATGTCTTTCACACCCATATAGATGCGACATTTTAGACCCAGCAACGCACAGGCTAGTGCTGATGCTGTACCGTGTTGACCTGCACCTGTTTCAGCGATAATTTCAGTTTTACCCATGCGTTTAGCCAGTAGTGCTTGACCCAATACTTGGTTAGTTTTGTGCGCGCCGCCGTGTAATAGATCTTCACGTTTTAGGTAAATCTTAGTTTTTGAACCTTTAGTAATGTTACGGCATAGCGTTAACGGTGTTGGACGCCCTGCATATTCATTTAACAGTTGTTGAAACTCTGCTTCGAAGGCAGGATCATTTTGTGAATCGATAAATGCATCTTCTAATTCATCTAATGCAGGTATTAAAATTTGCGATACGTATTGGCCGCCAAATTCGCCAAAAAAGGCATTAAGTTTTGCCATGATAACTTCCTTTAGTAATTTCTAAGCGCGTTAAATGCCGCGATAATTTTGTCTGTATCTTTAATACCGGGTGCTGATTCTAATCCTGAGTTTAGATCCAGCCCTAAGCAACCGAGTTTTGCTGCGTCTTGCACGTTGTCTGGAGTTAATCCTCCGGCCAACATGATTTGACTGCAATCTTCAGATGTTAATAACGACCAATCAAATGGCTGTCCTGTGCCACCTGATTGTCCCGCTACCTTACTATCAACTAAATGACGATCAACCTTGGTCAGACTTAAATCGGGTGCTTGTTCGCTAACCCCGTGTGCTTTCCAAATTTGTATGTCGTTATTGAGTAAGGTTTTTAATATCGCAATGTAGCTTGCATCTTCGCTACCGTGTAATTGTACAGCGGCCAAATCGAGATGATTAGCAAGCTGGGCAACGACGGTTACTTGTTCATTCACAAATACCCCCACGTAAGCCAGTGGTGCTGCTGCAATGACTTCTTGCGCTGTTGCTACGTTAACACAACGTGGTGATTTTGGCGCAAAGATAAGTCCACCATAGATAGCGCCTTGTTCATGTACGACTTTTGCATCTTCTGGGCGGGTAAGACCACAAACTTTATTGTCACCTAAAATCAAACGACGGCAAGCTAAATCGACGTTGTCTTGTGACATTAACGAGCTACCAACTAAGAAGCCGTTTGCGTAGTTCGCTAAATCACGTACTTGTTGGTTATTGTAGATGCCCGATTCTGAAATGATAATACGATCATTTGGGATCTTCGGAGCAATCTCTTTGGTACGGTTTAAGTCAATTGATAAGTCGCGTAGGTTACGGTTATTAATACCGATCACTTTTGCGTCTAGCGCAATCGCACGGACTAATTCTGCTTCATTACTGACTTCGGTAAGCACGCCCATGTTTAAGCTGTGGGCGACTTTAGCTAAGGCAATATATTCAGCGTCATCGAGTACCGATAACATTAACAGCGTTGCATCGGCTTGGTGTAAACGGGCTAAGTAAATCTGATATTCGTCAATGATAAAGTCTTTACAGATCACCGGCTGTGTCACGACATTACGTACTTTAGTGATGTAGTCGAAGTCACCTTGGAAGTATTTCTCATCCGTTAATACAGAGACTGCAGACGCATAGTTTTTATAGACGCCAGCAATTAAATCTAAATCAAACTCAGGGCGAATTAGCCCTTTTGATGGTGATGCTTTTTTACATTCCAGAATAAACTTGGTTGGTTTACCCGATAACGCGGCATAAAAGTCACGATCTGTCGGTACTAAATCAGCAATAAAACTCGCTAATGGTTGGCTGGCTTTACGCGCTGCAACCCAAGTCACTTTATCGTCAACAATATTACCGAGAATGGTTTGCTGTAATTCTTGCGTTAACATTTATGCTTCCTTCCTTATGACTAAACTTGCTGACTTTTTACTGCTAGCTGGTGGATCAAGGCTAATGCGCGGCCATCATCAATTGCTGCCATTGCTAATTCAGTACCGTGTTTGAAATCTGTGGCTATTTCAGCAACCACTAATAATGCCGATACGTTGATTGCCACTGCGGCTTTTTGTGCGTCAGTACCGTTACCAGATAAGAGGCGTTCGATAATGACTTTATTTTCAGCCGCATCACCGCCGCGTAGTTCGGCTACGTCATAACGTTCAACACCAAAGTCGGCAGGGCTTATTGTGAACTCGGTGATCATGCCATTATTTAACTCGGCAACTTTAGTTTCACCGTGTAGAGCGATTTCATCTAAACCACTGCCATGAACGACTAACGCACGCTGCACACCGAGTTTATCCATGGTTTCGGCGATTGGGCGAATTAAACATTCATCATACACACCCATTAACTGTACTTGTGGGCGAGTCGGATTCAGCAGTGGGCCTAGCACATTAAAGATGGTGCGGGTTTTTAGGGCTTGGCGTACAGGTATCGCATGGCGAATACCAGCGTGGTATTGAGGTGCGAATAAAAAGCAAATACCCAATTCATCAAGGCAGGCTTTTGCTTGTTCTGGGGTTTGAGTTAAATTAATCCCAAAAGCTTCTAGTAGATCTGACGAGCCCGATTTACTTGATACGCTGCGGTTACCATGTTTAGTCATTTTTAATCCGCAAGCAGCAGCGACAAACGCAGCGGTTGTTGAGATATTAATGGTATTCATGTTATCACCACCGGTACCACAACAATCGGCATGTCGGCTTTCAACTGCAGGGAAAGGTAGCGCGGCTGCTAATAATGCTTGTGCTGCACCCGCAATCTCATCTGGCTGTTCACCGCGTATTTTTAATGCCGTTAGCACTGATGAAAGTACGATAGGGTCCATCTCACCGAGTACAACCGCAGTAAACAAGGTTTCTGATTCTTCAAGAGTCAGTACTTGATTTGCGTATAACTTTTCTAGAATAGCGGTGATTGTTGCTGGTTCTATATTTTTCGATGCTATGTTTTCTGATACGATGTTTGATTCTGCCATGACCTACTCCTTAGGGCTTGATACTGATGCTGCTGCCCATGCTAGGGTGTTTTTTAACAGCTCGGCGCCTTCACTGGTTAATATTGATTCTGGGTGAAATTGAAAACCAATGACTTTATCTTCTGGTTGAATGATTGCCATTGGCATACCGTTAAATTCTGCATTAACGGTTAAGCTGCTCGGTACTTCAGTTGCGACTAATGAATGATAGCGTGCAACAGGTAAGGGCTGACTCAAACCGGCAAACATTAACTGACCATCATGGTTAATAGATGAGGCTTTACCATGCATGATCTCTTCTGCACGGCCAACGACACCACCATACTGTTGTACCAGTGCTTGGTGTCCTAAGCAGATGCCAATCATTGGATATTGACCGCGACACAAGCGAATCAGTTCCAACAAGCAACCGGCTTCTGATGGATTACCAGGACCCGGCGAAAGCACCACAACGGGGTTGTTTTCACATTGGTCTATTTGCTGTTTAATCGCTTCGGCACTGATGCTGTTACGGTAAATTTTAACCTCATGCCCTAGGCTGCGGAATTGATCCACTAGGTTGTAAGTAAAAGAGTCAAAGTTGTCTAATAAAAATAAAGTGTTGCTCATGTTGCCTCCGTTACTTAGCGCTGTTGGTTGTTGAGTTTGATGCTGCCGTACTTTTTATCTTCATAATAGCTGCTAATGATGAACCTTGTGCGAGAGCAACAGCGTTTAATACTGCGGCTGCTTTACTGCGGGTTTCGTCGGCTTCTGCCTGTGGGTTTGAATCGTAAACCACGCCTGCACCGGCTTGTACATACGCGGTTTCATCTTTAACAAACGCAGAGCGAATTACAATACAGGTATCCATGGTGCCATCACCAGTCAGATAACCAACCGCACCGCCATAGCTACCACGGCGTTGTTGTTCTACTTGACGTACTAGTTCAGCGGCGCGGATCTTCGGTGCGCCGACTAAGGTTCCCATGTTCATACACGCTTGGTATGCATGCAGGGCATCAAGGTCATTGCGCAGTTTCCCTTTTACGCGAGACACTAAGTGCATCACGTAGCTGTAACGATCAACGTTTAATAAGTTCGCCACATAACGTGTACCAGGCTGACTAATACGGGCTACGTCATTACGTGCTAAATCAACCAGCATGATGTGTTCGGCTGTTTCTTTCTTGTCTTGGCGTAATTCTAATTCGATACGGCCATCTAAGTCGGGGCAAATAGAACCATCAGCACGGAAACCACGACGGCGAGTACCGGCAATCGGATAAATTTCTACATCATTAGTTTGCGCATCATATTTTAATGCACTTTCTGGTGATGCACCAAATAACACAAAGTCAGAATCATTTAGGTAGAACATGTACGGACTTGCGTTCGTTTGTTTTAGTTTGGCATAAGCGGCTAATGAATCTGGACAAGGTAAGCTAAAGCAACGTGACGGTACAACTTGGAAAATGTCACCTTTACGGATGTAGTCTTTTAAATCTTCAACTGTCGCGCAGAATTCACTGTCACTAATATCAACCTTGAGTGTTAGTGCTGCTGCTTTAGACTCTGGTATTGCCGCTAAGACTGTCGCACATTCTGTTTGGATTCGGGCTAATTTTGCTTCTGTTTCGTTAAGTGCTGTGGCAAAGTGATCACCACCAAAGACGCTACCAATTAATTTTGATTGTTGGGTTTGGCGATCAATCACAATTAAGGTTTCGGCAATATAGAATACAAAATCAGGACAGATATTGGCGCCACCAGGCACTTTTGGTAATTCTTCAACACTGGCAATCATGTCATAGGCAAAGCAGCCACCGAGGAATAATGCCTCATGAAAAGGTGTTTCTGGAATAATGCGGTTGATAATAGTACGTAAAGCATCGAAAGGTGACGATGACTGTAAGCGTGAATCTTCATCAAGGCTATCGTCAGTCGCTGCAAATATTAGTGCTAGTTTATTATGACTCAGAGCGGTAATGGCATCGTTGCCAAATTGGGCTTTAAACTCATCGGCTAAGAAGGGCAGAAGGTTTTCACCGTTCAGCGTTAATGCAGTGAATTCAACCGTACGTCCAAAACAGGCGATTTTAACGGCAGCATCGAGCAAAATTAAACTTTGCAGTGCGGTTTTTGTGACTATATCAGCCGATTCTAATAATAGGCTGTTACCGCTTGGGCGATACATGTGGCGATAGAAGGCAAGGGGATCGTTAATGTGAGGGCAATCTTGCTGAATCGAATGTAATTTTCCTGGCGCTAATAGTTGCGTCATCGCACTTTCCTTGCTTTAGTTTGTCTAAATTTCCAATAAAAAAGCCCGCTTCAATGAAACGGGCTTTAATGTTTGTTATTTTTTGTAGATTTACATTTACTGCAGATATCACAAAATCACATGCCCGTTTAGAGAGGGATGTGCCACCACCAACTGATTGTTTGGTTTGTAATATTTTGCATTGCGTTTGAGCCATAAAGTTATCTAAGTAGGTTAAACTTAGGCGGTTAGGGCTATTATTGTCAATACATTTATTAATTTTTGTGTGAAATTGTTAAATAAAACTTATAATAGGGCCTTATTGTGCCTTTTTCTGACTTTTATCGCTGGATACGCTTTATTTTTATGATATACGATTTACATTCTCATACGACAGCCTCTGACGGTTCTTTAAGTCCCGCTGAATTAGTCCAACGTGCGGTTCTACATCGCGTTGATGTGTTAGCTATTACCGATCACGATACCACGGCTGGTCTCCAAGAAGCCCATGATACGATTGCAGCCAATCAATTGCCGCTTACTTTAGTTAATGGTGTTGAAGTTTCAACCAATTGGCAAAACCATGAAATTCATGTGGTTGGCTTAAATGTCGATCTCGAGAATACCGTGTTTCAGACATTCTTAGCAGAACAGCGTAATAAGCGTGAAGAACGCGCGGTTGAAATGGGGAATCGTTTAGCCAAAGCGCGTATTCCAAATGCGTATGAAGGTGCTAAAGCACTTGCTGGCGATGCCAGTATTACTCGCAGTCATTTTGCGAAATATTTGGTTGAGCAAGGCGTTGAAAATACCTTTCAAAATGTATTTAAACGTTTCTTAGCGAAAGGAAAAACTGGCTATGTGCCACCCAACTGGGCAACAATTGAACAAACGATCGAAATAATTCATCAATCTGGTGGGCAAGCTGTACTGGCTCATCCGCTGCAGTATAAACTGTCAACTAAATGGTTTAAAAGATTATTAGCTGCCTTCGAAGAAGCAGGTGGTGACGCTTTAGAAGTGGGTCAGCCACAACAAGGTATTACCGAACGTACTCAGTTAGCCAGTTATGGTCGTGATTATAATTTGTCCGGGTCTGTTGGATCTGATTTTCATCGGCCAAGCAGCTGGACTGAATTAGGTCGAAATTTATATATCCCTAAAGATTGTACCCCTGTGTGGTCGTCTTGGCCTGAAGGTGATGCGAAACCTGCCTCCGCAGTGGAGCAAGGCGCTTAAGTTTACCGAGTGGTAATTAAGGTGTGTCAGCGATGGTCATTAAATAGTTAAGGAGTAATAATTTATGAGTCAATTTTTCTATGTGCATCCTGATAACCCGCAAGCGCGTCTAATCAGTCAGGCGGTTGCTATTTTACGTAATGGTGGTGTGATCATCTATCCAACAGATTCTGGCTATGCGCTAGGTTGTCATATTGGTGATAAAACTGCGTTAGAGCGTATTTGTCAGATTCGTAAATTAGATAAAGAGCATAACTTTACCTTGTTGTGTCGTGATTTATCGGAATTGTCACTGTACGCACGTGTTGATAATCAAGCTTATCGTGCGCTTAAAAACAATACCCCTGGTCCTTTTACGTTCATTTTTAAAGGGACCAAAGAAGTGCCGCGCCGTTTAGTTAACCCTAAGCGTAAAACAATTGGTATTCGTGTGCCAGACAATACAATTGCGTTAGCATTATTAGATGCGCTCGGTGAACCTATGATGTCGACGTCGTTAATCTTACCGGGTAACGAAGGTGCTGAGTTTGATCCAGAAGCGATCCGTGACCAACTTGAAAACAAAGTGGAACTTATCATCAATGGTGGTTACTTAGGCGAGCAAGCAACAACGGTTATTGATTATTCGGAAGGTGATGCCGTTATTCTTCGTCAAGGTGCCGGTGATGCATCCTCTTTCGTGTAACCAGTGGTAGAGTCTAGCACTGCTGTTGCCAAGGTTAATGGCGAACTATTACGTAAAGTACCGAAGGATTTGTTTATTCCGCCAGATGCGTTAAGTGTATTCTTAGACGCATTTGAAGGACCGTTAGATTTATTGCTGTATTTAATAAAAAAGCAAAAACTCGATATTTTGCAACTACCGATGCAAAAAATAACCGCACAGTATATGGAATACGTGGATCTAATGACTACGTTGAAAATTGAACTTGCCGGTGAGTATTTGGTAATGGCTGCTTTGTTAGCTGAAATTAAATCACGGCTGTTGCTTCCTAAATTAGTGGTGGCAGAAGAAGAGTTAGACGATCCACGTCTCGTGCTGATCCGACAGCTACAAGAATATGAAATCTTTAAGAACGCGGCTGAAAATCTAGATAATCAACCTAGGATCCAGCGCGATATTTTTGTTGCTAACGCCGAGCTACCTGAAAATATTACGACAACCCCGTTATTAGCTGAAGTATCTCTGCGTGACTTGGCGTATAATCTGCAAAAATTACTCAAGAAAGCAGAACACTTCGAGCATCATCAGATTCAACGTGAGGTATTAACCACACGTGAAAAGATGACCCATATACTGGCATTACTGGAAGATGGTAAAGTGCGAACTTTCCATCAAGTACTCGATCTTAAAGAAGGTCGACGCGGTATTGTAGTGAGTTTTCTGGCGATCCTTGAGTTACTTAAAGAGTCTTTAATTAGCCTTATCCAGAATAATCCTTTGGGTGAGATATACTTAAGTTTAGCCGAATAAGTATGAGACCTGAGTGTGAATACAACACCTTATAAACAGATTATTGAAGCGGCTATTTTTGTTGCTAAGAAACCGTTATCATTAGCGGCTTTATGCCGTGATGTACTTGGCGATGATGATTTAAGCCGTCAGCAAGTATCTGCCTACATTGCCGAGATAAATGCCGATTATCATGATAAAGGTATCGAGCTGGTGGAAGTCGCCAGTGGTTATCGCTTTCAAGCGCGTTCATATTTAACGCCTTGGTTGCAGCGTATGTTGCAAGATAAACCAGCAAAATATTCGCGTGCGACATTAGAAACATTAGCACTGATTGCTTATCGTCAACCCGTGAGTAGGGGGGATATTGAAGCAGTCCGTGGGGTCGCTGTAAGTAGCCAAACGATTCATACGCTTGAAGAGCGTGAATGGATCAAAATGATTGGCCGTAAGGAAGTACCGGGGAGACCGGCTTTGTATGCGACAACGACCCAGTTTTTGGATTACTTTGGTATTAAAAGTATCCAAGAATTACCCCCATTGGACGAAGCGTTATTGGCTAAATTAGCCGCCATGGACGAAGAAAAACAGTTAGATATTTAACGGTATCAAAAAGAACATTGTTAGATATTTAATACATACAACATTTTATAATTGCGAAATAAGATCGTAACTTAATATTTAGGAAAACTGATGAGTGAAAAGCTACAGAAAGTACTAGCACGTGCTGGTTTAGGTTCCCGTCGTGAGATGGAAGCTGTGATCGCAGAAGGCCGTGTCAGCGTTAATGGTGACATTGTGACATTGGGTAGCCGCGTTGAAGAAGCGGATAAAATACGTTTCGACGGCAACCCTGTAAGCGTGATTAAAGAAGAAGACGCTGTATGTCGTATTCTTGCATACCATAAGCCTGAAGGTGAGTTATGTACGCGTAAAGATCCAGAAGGTCGTAAGACTGTATTTGATCGTCTACCACCACTTAAGAGTGGTCGTTGGATCGCGATTGGTCGTCTAGATATTAATACATCTGGTCTGTTATTATTTACGACAGATGGTGAGTTAGCAAACCGTCTAATGCACCCTAGTCACGAAGTAGAACGTGAATATTCTTGTCGTATATTTGGTGAAGTAACGCCAAAAATCATTCAAAACCTGCGTATGGGTGTTGAGTTAGAAGATGGTCCAGCTAAGTTCCAAAAGATTAAAGGTGTTGCTGCCGGTACTGGTGGTGAAGGTCTTAACCAATGGTACAACGTATTATTGAGTGAAGGACGTAACCGTGAAGTACGTCGTTTATGGGAATCTCAAGGTATTCAGGTAAGTCGTCTTATCCGTATCCGTTATGGTTCATTAGTACTTGATCGTCGTTTACCACGTGGCGGTTGGTCTGAGTTAGCACTTGAAGAAATCAACTACTTACGAACTCTCGTTTCATTAGATCCAGAAACAACAGCACGTAGTTTAGAGCGTAAAGAAACACGTATTCGTCAAGGCCGTATCCGTCGTTCATTGAAAAATAATGATGCACGTCAAAAGCCGACTAAAAGCGGTCGATTGGGTAAAGAGATTGAAGAAACCAATGAACCTCGTGGTAAAGGTCGCACTAAGCCTACTGGTTCTGGTGTACCTATCCACAAAGGTAAGAAAGGCCCAACTAAACAGCAACGAGGCCCTAAAGCGAAAAAACGTACTCGTATCTAATGACACGTTTTTAATTACAACTCGCTATTTATAACAAAATAGGCGTGACTGTATAACGCGTTATCCCTGCCTGCAATCGGCATTGGGTTAACGCGTTTTTTTATACCTGCGTTCTGTCATTTTACTGTCAAAAAACTGCAATACGTTAGTCATTAACAAGCTTTAATATCACAATTTAAATTGACGTGAAATTATTATAATTGGAAGGGTCCTAGAATGAAAAAAACGCTTGTACTAACGATGGCAATTTTACTTGGTGGCTGTGCAGCAACTGATACAGCCTCAACTACATCATCCCAAATTGTAAATGCACAAACTGAACAATTCTTTGAAGTACACAAAGATGGCCGTATTTATCTGTTTAGCGATTTCGATCTTTATAAAGATTTCATGCAATTAGGTCACACAGCTTACTTTAAAGCATTCATTGGTGAAGGTCCGCATGGTGAAACACTTAAATTCGGCCTAACTGGCGAGCAGAAAAAGAAACTTGAAGGCGTGAAGCATGTCGATTTATATCAAGGTAAGCGTGAAGTAACTGGTCCTTTCTATGGCGAAATGTTCATGGATAATCGTTACTATGTATTTAGCTCGTGGGCAGACATGAAATTAACACGTGACTCTGGTGAAGCTGCATTACGCTTTAGTGACATCGGAGCAGGTCCTGACGGTAAAACCGTTATTTACGTACTCAATAGTAAAAACAAAAAGCAGCGTCCAGACGCATTAATGGCAGAGTTTAAAGAAAAGCATCAGATCTGAACGTCGAGCCGATAAACGCTAAGCAAACGGAATACATGAAGTTGAATAAAAAGGTGGCGCTGATGCTCCACCTTTTTCGCTTCTATTGCTTCAAGATTGACTGTATATCATTGCCACTGGGTTGCTGAAAAGCGTGTAGGTCAAATGCAGGTAATACCGAGAAGATATGATCAAAGATATCTGCTTGTATGTCTTCATAAAAAGCCCAACGTGTTTCATTGGTAAAAATATAGATCTCGATTGGCATGCCTTGTGTCGTTGGTGCTAATTGTCTCACCAATAATGTCATGTCTTTACGTACTTTCGGATGCTGCTGTAAGTAAGCTAACAAGTATGCGCGGAATGTCCCTATATTGGTCAAACCACGGCCGTTCACCGCTTTCTCATCTTCATTGAAATCCAAATTGAAAGTATTGATGTCAAAGTTTTTATCCGTGAGGTAGTTTTTTAATAAACGAATATTGCTAAGACGTTGTAACTCATCTTTGGTTAAAAAACGGATGCTTTGAATATCAATAAAGAGACTACGCTTGATACGACGGCCACCTGATTCACTCATACCACGCCAGTTCTTAAACGCGTCAGATACCAAGGCATAGGCAGGTAACATGGTAATGGTTTTATCAAAGTTACGCACTTTAACTGTAGTCAATGATACTTCTTCAACGGTCCCGTCAGCACCGTATTTATCCATTTGGATCCAGTCGCCTTTGGTCACCATCTGATTGGTCGCTAACTGAATACCCGCAACAAAACCTAAGATAGTATCTCGGAATATCAACATGATGAAACCTGTCGCCACACCCAGACCACTTAAAAAGTAGATCGGTGATTGATCAGATAAAATTGATACCATAATAATGCCGGCGACAAAGAACAGGAACAGTTTAAGTAATTGGGTGAAACTGGTAATAGGTAATCGTTGTGTGGCCTTATGCTTATCAGCTATCTCGGCAATGGCATTTAATACCGCATAAACCGCCCGTATAAATAGGATCACTAGCAGTGCGCTAAGAAGGCGACCAACAACTTCGGTGATAAAAGCTGATATTGAGGTAAATAGTGGTAGCAGTAGGTCAATGACGAGTAAGGGCACTAATAAAGCAAACTTCTCTAAAACACCATGCGCAACGAAGGTATCATCCCAAGTGACTTTAGAACGAACTGATACCACTTTCATGGCTTTAACGACAATACGTTTTACAATTAAATAGGATATGGCTGCGAAGCTCAAACATAATATCGCGAGTATGACATAGTAAGTATTTGAATCTGCACTATTTAACGTATCGCTGTCCGCGAGCCACTGAGAAATCACTAACCTAAGTTCTTTATCCAATGTAATTATCCTACTACTACAAATAAAACGACATAATATTCATTATGGTTGATGAATAGCAATAGCTATTGTGAAATTGATGACTTTGCGTTGAACTTATTAATTGATAAAGAGCATAAAAACGGCAACTAGGTCACTAAAAACGATTTTCCAATAGCCTTAAACAATTTTATAACATACATTAAACAGGTTTTTATCATTTTGAGAGGGAAGGCACATCACATGGCAATGAAGCTTATTTTAGTTATCTTGTTTGGACTAGCACCTGCTACGTTTGCGTTTGCATCGGGTGGCGGTGGAGAAATTATTGATCTTACTGCGTCCAGAATAGGCTATTTTGCTGTAATTATCTTTACCTGCGCATACTTGCTGGTAATGGCGGAAGAGCACTTACATTTACGAAAATCAAAACCAGTTCTCGTGGCTGCGGGTATTATTTGGGCCCTTATTGGTTGGCACTATGCTAGCTTAGGCATGTCAGATGTCGCCGAGGCCGCATTTAGACATAATCTGTTAGAGTATGCCGAACTATTGCTGTTCTTACTGGTTGCGATGACTTATATCAATGCGATGGAAGAACGCCAGTTATTTGATGCATTACGCAGCTGGATGTTAGGTAAAGGTCTCGATCTTAGGGGCTTATTTTGGTTAACGGGTATTCTCGCATTCTTTATTTCGCCGATTGCCGATAACTTAACCACGGCACTACTTATGTGCGCAGTGGTAATGAAAGTTGCCGGGGAAGACAAAAAGTTCATTAACCTTGCCTGTATTAATATCGTTGTTGCTGCGAATGCGGGTGGTGCGTTCAGTCCATTTGGTGATATTACAACGCTAATGGTATGGCAAAAGGGCATGGTCGAATTTAATGAATTCGCGGCGTTATTCTTACCATCTGTGGTTAACTTTATTGTACCTGCGGCGATCATGACGTTCTTTATTCCTAAAAATGCCAAGTTATCTGGTGTACAAGAAGTCGTACATACCAAACGTGGTGCCAAGCGTATCGTCTTGTTATTCCTACTGACTGTTGCATCTGCAGTTGCTGCACACAGCCTGTTACACATGCCGCCAGTATTAGGCATGATGACAGGTTTGGGTTATCTACAATTCTTCGGTTACTTCCTGCGTAAAACGCTGCCAATATCGTTAGAGCGTAAACGTGCAAAAGCAGAACTTGCTCAGGACGAAAAAGCCTTGCAACAGCTTGGTGGTGTTGTGCCATTTGACGTATTTAACAAAGTTGCTAAAGCCGAATGGGATACCTTATTATTCTTCTACGGCGTGATCATGTGTGTGGGTGGTCTCGGCTTTATGGGTTACCTCAGTCTGGCTTCTGGCATTATGTACGGCACGTGGGATACCACAGTTGCTAACGTGGTAGTCGGTATTCTGTCCGCGATTGTTGATAATATTCCGGTGATGTTTGCGGTACTAAGCATGGAACCTGACATGTCATTGGGCCAATGGCTGTTAGTGACCTTAACAGCGGGCGTGGGCGGTAGTTTACTGTCTATTGGTTCAGCTGCTGGTGTAGCGCTGATGGGGCAAGCACGTGGACTGTATACGTTTGCAGGCCACTTACGCTGGGCGCCAGTCATTGCACTGGGTTATGCCGCGTCTATACTTTGCCATTTATGGCTGAATGATACGTTGTTTTAATTTATAAAAATTAAAGTTAGCACTAACTAAATACACTGTGTTTAGTTAGTGTTTTTCAATTCAGTTCATCTTTAATACAAGATTTAGCTACTCTTATCAACCTCATCCGCTTGCGTTTGTACCGCGTATTGTAATTGCTCTTCTAGTGCATCATGTTCAGGTTTATCCTTAATAGACATACTCAATTCACTGTCATCGAATACGTCAGAGCATTGTAATATCTCGACCATGTCGGATGCGACATCAGGAACGGAGTCAATCATAGTACTGGCGATATCGACGGCATATTCAGGGATACTTTCTGCAAGTTGACTCACGTATTCATTAACCGCACTTTCAATGTTGGCAGTTGCATCACCCGGTGTTGCTTCTTCACTTTCAATTAGGTTGCTGACGTAGGCTTCCGCGACCACATTTGATGACTCTGGTAACGCTTCTGATACCGCCAAAGCGAAGTCGGCTGATTGGGTTGGAGATACATCGGTTAAACGACTATACAGTTCGGTTGCGGTCTGTTCAGATGCGGCAGCAGCACGATCAACAGGACGCATTTCATCTAACGAATTAGATAGGTTGGTCATGTATTGGTCGGTCATTTCTAACAATTCTTCTTGGTTATCTTCAACCATATTTTCAGCTGCAACTTCCATTACATCAATCCCGTTGTCTGGCATTGAGTTGGCGATAGCAACAATAATATTGGTAAATTGATCTGGACGCTCGGTTGTGATCCAGTCGACTAATTCTTCAGCTTGTTCCGGAGAGGCGTTGGTAAGCGCTTCGGCAATATGAATGCTCATTTCTGGTGCGGCAGCGGTGATGGCGCGATACAGACGGCTAATATCAATTTCGTCAATGGTACTTAATGCCGCAGCTAAGTTTGAGGCATCATTTGGATCGCGCATGGCTAAGGTTTTTGCCATGTTGACAGCGGCTGCTGGATTGTTAGCGGCTAAACTAATCGCCACTTCAACTTCTGACGTTGGTTCAAAAGAAGGATGTGCATACTGGGTTCTAGGATCCAGTTCTGATGCCACACCTGATGGGGTTTGCATAATGAAGTTTTCTTGTTCATCACGTGGCAACGCTGTTTGCTTGACCATATTGCCGATGATAAAACCCAGTAAGGTAATCGCTGCCATGCTTATAAATGAAAAGAGTGCTGCGCTACCAAACTGCTCCATGGCGATAGACGCGAGATTGGGACCCAGAATACTACCCAGTGCATAAATGAGTAATAACGATCCCATTGCCGCGAGGATCTGCTCTCGTAACACTTTATCGAAGGTTTCTGACATGCTCATAGGATAGAGGCAAGCGGTTAGGCCCATCACGACCGCAATCGTTAGCAGGGTGAGATTAAATTGTGATGAATTAATCAGTTGCGGTACTAGTAAAGATAATGCTGCAATGGTTAATACCATACCGATCATGGTTTTACGACGATCAAAATGATCGGACAAATAGGCTATCGGATATTGGAAAATAATAGCACCAAAGATAGATGCTCCCATGAAGATGGATAAACTGAAACCTTGAATACCATTATCATTGGCAAAAATAGGCAGCATGTTGACTAAGCCAGCATAAAGAAACCCGCCATAAAAACAACAGATAACACCGAGCGGTGATAGCTTTATTATGGTCATTAATGACATAGACTGACTGTCTTCAATCTGTGGCCCTTGATGCTTGCTGATCACTATAGGGGTAATAGAAAGACTAAATAGAATACCGGATATAACAAACAAGGTGACATCGCTGATCGGTGCCACGTTCAGTAAAAATTGCCCAGAGAACAGTGCAGACATGATCACCATCTGGTTAATCGATAATATTCGTCCACGGCTTTCTTCTGTTGCACTATGACTTAACCAGCTATCGAGTGTGGCGTTGGCACAGGCCATACAAAATCCAGTGAGCATACGCATTGCAGCTAACATTAACGGCTCTGGATACAGGCCTGAAAGCAAGATTGCCACCGAGGTTAAGCTACCGCACATGGCAAATATACGAATGTGGCCAACCCGCTGTAATAGCGTTCGACTATAGATAGCACCCAGTAAGAAGCCCACTGACAGCATAGATAAGATGATACCTATGTTATCGACGCTGATACCGTCATTTTGCATGCGTACAGGCAATAGAATATTACTTAAGCCATAGCCAAGCATGAGCAAAAAGCCACTGATAAGTAGCAATATGAAAGGTTTCAGGGTCGTGGTCACAAGCG
>Ga0209291_1001708_pt1 | contig 19112 bp, 18 predicted proteins | sample GOMGulsemesocosm_FD_184633 | JGI IMG/M metagenome (GOLD analysis project Ga0209291, IMG submission 184633) | Methane-oxidizing microbial communities from mesocosms in the Gulf of Mexico - GOM9B Gulf of Mexico (SPAdes) (version 2) | ecosystem: Environmental > Aquatic > Marine > Cold seeps...
GTTATCATTTTCATCGATTAGGGAGCTGATCTGTTTTTGTAAATGGGGCTGATTTTTACGCAGCCAATCATTACTATCATTTTGTGATAGCGCCCACTGCATAATATCGCGGCTTTCATCAATGACTTTTTTATCCTGAGTAACTAAAACGGGTACAGTGCCTTTAGGCGAATAAGCTAATAAGCTTGTTGGTTTATCTTTTAATACCACTTCTCTCAATTCAACTTCTACTTGGCTATAACAAATTGCCAGTCGTGCTCTCATTGCATAAGGGCAGCGTCGAAACGAATACAAAATAGCAGGGCGAATAGGTCGCATTTAAAGACTCCAACATAAAAATTTAAGATACAGAGGTTAAACTATCTAACTTTATTTCACTGTATCAAATCAGCACTATTTATACATTAAAATGATTGTATTATTAGTCTTTTATATCCTTTGGGTGTGTTAATATTCGCCCGAGTTAATCGAAAATTTTAAGGTATAAGATTTTAATGAATGAAAAAATGGGTTTTTCATTGCTGGAACTAACATTTGTTATTGTTGTGCTTTCTATTTTAGCGATGTTTGCTATTCCCGAATATACTAAAACTCATCGTGAAGCGAAAGTGGCAGTACTTACTGATCTACGGGGTAAGTTGACTAATGCCGTTGATACCCTGAAAACAGCATCAAATATTGAATCGCGGAAACAGACGATTGATGGTCGGAGCTATGTTCAATACGATGTCAGACAAAATTACCTAGTAATAGGAAAAATTCTTCACCCAAGTGAAATATGTCATATTTTAGGACTTACCACTACACAGCTTGCCGAAGGTGTCGCCGTGACCTCGATTGACGGGATGTACACTTGTAAATACGAAAACATCAATACTAGCTGGATTAAGATGAATAAGCTTGAGTCAACAGACTGTGCGTTATCTTATATCGTGAACAATAGTAAAGGAAGTATTAACACGGTTGATATAAATTTGGTTGGCGATTGTCTTGAGTGAATGAGGACTTAATTTACGCTGATAATTTATACACCTGTTAACATCGAATTAACCTCATCTAGTTTCTAAACTTTCGATATTTTGTTTCATTCGAAAGTGCGTGGCCGTTTAATTAGAAATACACTTTCAATCGAGTGCCTATTTGTAGGTATTTGATAAATATATTGCTGAAACCATTTTAATTTTCGGCCATTTTGAGTGATAATGCCGCGCCTAGTCCGTTATCTATGCATCATGCAAACAGACTAGCGTCATATATTCTAATCTTTTCGATAAAATCTTTAGGAAATAAAACCATGGTAAAACCTGAGAATAACAGTATTGTCATTTTTGGTGCTTCGGGTGATTTAACAAAACGAAAGTTACTCCCCGCGCTTTTTCACCTTTATGTCAATGAACTGTTACCTGAAGATTTCTCTATTTTGGGTGCGAGTAAAACAGCATTCACGGACGATTCATTTCGTGAAAAAGTAACTAATGATTTAATCCAAAGTGAAGGTATTACTCAGCAACAAGCTGAAGCGTTTAGCAAGCATTTGTACTATATCTCAATGGATATGACAGATGCAGATAGTTATGTTGCTTTTAAAGAGCGTTTAGACACTTTATCTGAAACCCATAATACGGTTGGTAATGCTATCTATTATATGGCGACACCACCAAGCTTATATGCAGCAATCTCTGCGAATCTAGCAAAACATAAATTGAACAAAGATCGTAATGGTTGGAAACGTTTGATCGTTGAGAAACCATTTGGTTATGATCTTGCTTCTGCAAACGAACTAGATGAACATTTACATACTTGTTTCCGTGAACGTCAGGTTTACCGTATTGATCACTACCTAGGCAAAGAAACTGTACAAAATTTATTAGTATATCGTTTCTCTAATGGTTTGTTTGAGCCTCTTTGGAACCGTAGCTTCATCGACTATGTTGAAATTACAGCTGCTGAAAGCTTAGGTGTTGAAGAGCGCGGTGGTTATTATGACCATTCTGGTGCTGTGCGCGATATGTTACAAAATCATTTATTACAAGTGCTTGCCCTTGTTGCTATGGAGCCGCCTGCGGTAATCAATGCAGATGCAATGCGTAACGAAGTAGTCAAAGTGATCCAAAGCTTACGCCCACTTGAAGAACAAGACCTACGCGATAACCTAGTATTAGGCCAATACACTAAGAGTGTTGTTAATGGCGAAGAAATGCCGGGTTACCGTAGTGAAAAAGACGTTGATGAAGATTCTCGTACACCTACGTATGTAGGCATGAAGATGATGATCGACAATTGGCGTTGGAATGGCGTACCTTTCTATGTACGTACCGGTAAGCGCATGCCAGAACGTTTGACCGAAATTGTGGTTCACTTTAAGAAAACACCACATCCAATTTTTGGTCAGAACGCACCAGAAAATAAATTGATCTTACGTATTCAGCCAAATGAATCAATTCAAATGGACTTTGGTTTGAAAAAACCAGGTGCAGGTTTCACTGCGCAGCAAGTATCAATGAGCTTTGACTATAATAGTTTAGAAGAAAATAACCTATTAACTGCTTACGAACGTTTGCTGTTGGATTGCATGAAGGGTGATGCAACACTGTTTGCTCGTTCTGATGCGGTTAAAGCATGTTGGGAATTTGTGCAGCCAATCTTAGACTATAAAAAAGAAGCTAAATCTTTATTTGGTTATAAGTGTGGTACTTGGGGACCGAATAAAGCAGATGAAATGTTAGAGAAAGATGGCCGTGAATGGCGTTTTTCAAGTGAAGAAGTAATTAACTAAGTAACTAATGTCATAAATAAGTTAGTGAATAACTCGTAAATAAACAGTAGCGTGGGATCATGATGGATTATCGTACTTTTGAAACACCTCAACAAGTTGTTGAGTCATTAGCTAATTCGCTTGTTGAATACAGTAAGCAAGATAAGCCTGTGCACATCTCGTTATCAGGCGGCAGTACACCAAAGCTTTTATTCAAAGTATTAGCTAAGGCACCATTTGCAACAAGTATTGAATGGGGTAACTTGCACTTCTGGTGGGGTGACGAACGTTGCGTAAGCCCAGATGATGCTGAAAGTAACTTTGGTGAAGCTCAAGCGTTATTATTTTCACAAGTAGCATTACCTGTTGAGAATATTCACCGTATTTTAGGTGAAGATGCGCCAGAGCAAGAAGTTGTTCGCTTTGCGCAAGAGATGAAAGACTGTATTCCTGCGACTAATGGACTGCCTTGTTTTGATTGGATCTTGCTTGGCATGGGTGGTGATGGACATACGGCATCATTATTCCCTGGTCAAACTGACTATAATGATGAAAATATTGCAATTATTGCGCAGCACCCTGAATCAGGACAATACCGAATTTCTAAAACGGCGCGTCTGTTAGCAAATGCAAAACGTATTAGCTATTTAGTGATGGGTGAAGGTAAAGCACAAGTGATCAAGCAAATTCATGATAATGATGATGCGGCACTGGCTTACCCAGCAGCACAAGTCAAAGCAACTCATGGAACAACTGAGTGGATCTTGGATGCAGCTGCGGCAAGATTAATTGGTAATTAAGGCATAAACCTAACGGTTTAATTTAATGTTCTTAGAATCGAAGACCTGTTAGTTCACGCTAACAGGTCTTTTTTTATCCACTTGTTTGCTTTTCATACTGAAAATAAATACTCACATCTCATAAAACGAATTTAACATCTCCATATAATGATCATTTTAAATTCAGCTAATATTAGTTTGGCTTGTATCTCGATCATCGCTTAAAAAGGCTTCTAGGGGGCTTCTCGGCGACCTTTTTTCGACATTCTTTGTGTTTTTATTGTTAATGAAGTGTTTTTAACTGATTTCAAGGCCGTGACTAGCCATTTGTGGTTATTTTTATGCCTGCTTTCTAATATATATATGTGTGATTTGTCAGTTTTATGTGTCATATTATGTCGAGTCTAACGAGAAAGGTGAGTGAACACCTTAATAGCATTAAATTTAATTATTATTTAATTATTCTTTAATTTATAGAATTTGATAATACTGACATATTTTCATCCTATATTAGGTGTAATGGACTAGCGCTGTATTGTATTGAGCGACCGTTATATAGATGAATATGTAAGTATAAGGAAAAGTATGAACAATACACAAGATTCGTTTTTAACTAGTTTTTTTAAACTGGAATCAGCAGGCGGCATTATTCTAATGTTCTCAGCTGTATTAGCTATGATTTTAGCTAACAGCCCAGCACAAGGCCTATATGCATTATTTTTAGAAACACCGGTTGAGATTAAACTCGGTGGGTTAGAGATTGCAAAACCATTATTACTTTGGATTAATGATGGTTTAATGGCGGTATTCTTCTTTTTAGTTGGACTGGAACTAAAACGAGAATTAGTCGAAGGGGAGCTATCTGATCCTCGTAATATCATCTTACCAGGCGTTGGCGCTATCGGTGGTATGTTATTCCCAGCACTTATCTATGTTTACTTTAACTATGATGATCCTGCAGCGTTAAGCGGTTGGGCTATCCCTGCTGCAACAGACATTGCATTTGCGTTAGGTATTCTTAGCCTATTGGGTTCTCGTGTGCCTGTTAGTTTGAAGATATTCTTAACCTCACTGGCTATTTTTGATGATATTGGTGCAATCCTCATTATTGCATTCTTCTACACGTCTAAGATTTCAGTGGTTGCATTGATTGTGACGGCATTATGTATCCCAGTATTAGCCTATTTAAATAAGCGTAATGTTGATTCGAAAGCCTTGTATATAATCGTTGGTATTGTAATGTGGGTAGCGATGCTGAAATCTGGCGTTCACGCAACGTTGGCTGGCGTTATCCTTGCTTTATTTATCCCGATGGAGTCAAAAGATAAATCGCACTCACCATTGAAGAAGATGGAGCACGGATTACACTTTGTTGTTGCCTTTGTTATCTTACCTATCTTTGCCTTTGCCAATGCGGGTATTAATTTAGCGGGTGTTGGTTTAGAACAAGTCTTACATCCTGTGCCTATGGGTATTGCATTAGGTCTGTTCTTTGGTAAGCAGATTGGTATCTTCGGTTTATGTTGGTTAGCCATTAAATGTAAGATTGCCCAAATGCCAAAAGGCATGGATTGGTGTTCTTTATATAGCACCGCGATCTTATGTGGTGTTGGTTTCACTATGAGTCTGTTTATTGGTTCATTAGCCTTTGAGCAAACGGGTACCAACCTATTTGATGAGCGCCTTGGTATTATCTTAGGGTCATTAATCTCAGGTATTGTTGGCTTCTTCATGCTGAAGTCATGCCTATCAAATCAAGAGCAAGCAGCAAAATAATTTACTGCTAAGTTTGAGATTGAACTATTAATGTTAAATATAAAGCACCCTTGATTGGGTGCTTTTTTATATCTGCCTATATCCTCTGATGTCTTATTTATCAGTTGAATATATTGATTAAACAAGCTAGTTTAAGAATTAAAATTGTAGTTATCATAATCAGAGAGCGTAGTCTTGAGTACTATTAAATCGATATTTGAACGTAATCGCGCATGGTCAGAACAGATTAATGAACAGTTCCCTGACTTTTTTGAACAACTTTCTAAACAACAAACACCTGACTATCTATGGATCGGTTGTTCCGATAGTCGCGTACCTGCAAATCAGATCATGGCCCTGCCTCCGGGGGAAGTGTTTGTTCACCGTAACATTGCTAATGTTGTTGTGCATACCGACTTAAATTGTTTATCAGTGATCCAGTACGCCGTTGAGGTGCTTAAAGTTAAGCATATTATTGTGTGTGGCCATTACGGCTGTGGTGGTGTTAAAGCTGCTATGGGCGATGGACAGCATGGCTTAATTGATAATTGGTTACGTCATATTAAAGACGTTGAACGCTTCCATATGGATGAACTAGAAGGCGTATGCGGAGATGATAAAATAGACCGTATGTGTGAATTAAATGTTGTCGAGCAAGTTCGCAACGTTTGTAATACGACGGTAGTGAAACGAGCTTGGCGCAATGGTGCCGAATTAACGGTTCATGGTTGGATCTTCAACATCAGTAACGGGGTTCTGAAAAGCTTAACCGACAGTATTGATTCGAGAGAGAAGCAGCTAGAGGTGATCGCTAAATAGTTTGTGGCATTTATGCCTGCCGTGTTTTACTGGGGTAAAGTGGTGGGTATAAAAAGTAGCGGGCATAAAAAAAGCCAATGAGATAACTCATTGGCTTTTATATTACCTAACGATAAATGAATCTAAGATGTCATAAATTTTAGGTAATAAAAAAGGTGAACTAAGTTCACCTTTTTTGATATCTGTTTAACCGATTAATAGTAAACTATTAAAGAGGTTTAACGTTCTCAGCTTGTGGACCTTTTTGGCCTTGACCTACTGTGAACTCAACTTTTTGACCGTCAGTAAGTACTTTAAAGCCATCTACTAAGATAGAGCTGAAATGTACGAATACATCTGGGCCATTTTCTTGCTCGATGAAACCGAAACCTTTAGCTTCGTTGAAGAATTTTACTTTACCGATTACTGTATTAGACATATTAAAAAACCCTGTATATATATACGTTATTAAAAAAATTGTTAAAAAACCAGGGTGTAACTTATATAAACAATACAAAACACAATAATCAATACAAGTATTAACTAAAGCTTATTCTACCGATATAAACTAGCCTAATTTCTTAAGACGAATTATACATGGTTGAAGCCTCATAGCAACACACTCGTTCGTTATTTTTATGAAATTGTTGTTTTTATTAGTAAAATTAATGTGAAACAGGCTGGTTTGCTGTATTTTCAGCCGTTGTAACTGTTATTTTATTCAATCTTAGTTCATATTGCAGTCAATTTATATCAGCCTCTAAATTCTTAATAAAAGGAAAGCTGTAATGATTGATAAGTTATTATTTATTGCTAGTTTAACTGTGCGCCTATTATGAATGTGTTAAATAAGCTTTTGATTTTAAAGATTTATAGGTTTGTTTTTGATAGGCGTAATTGTGTCCTGATGATGGGATGCAGGCATATATAAAAGATAACATTAAGGATTGATGATGAGTAAGAGTGTTCGTAGACAGTGGTTTTTCAGCCAAAAGAAAGTAGTAAAGCATTTCATTAATAAATAATCAGTATACGATTAAAGTATATTTCTAATTGAGTAGTGCAATTATTCAAAATTGTCAGTAAATAGTACTATTTACTGACAAAATATCATTTAGCTATACCTTGAGATCATTAAGCCGCATTTTCTTCTTCTACACGAGCAATATACTTTTCCATTGCTTGATCTGAAGATAAGCCACGTAACTTATCCCATGCTGTCCATTTAGCAAAAGCAACCATATCAAAGATAGATGGCTTTTTCGTTGCTACATCACCTTCAGTTGCTTGCTTAAATAATGAATAAAACTCTAACTTTAATTCTTGTGAAGGTTTTTTCTTTGCGGTGCCATTTTGAACTTGGTCTACTGTAGCCTCGAATTTAGCGCGTAGGTCTGTCATGTTATATTCCTTTATTTATCTAATTGTTGGTTCAATAAGTACTTAACTATTCATTAGTAAAAGCATTACAACTTGAAATCTTGCAATGCACCTACTAATGAGTAGTTAAATCACAATTCGAATATTACATCTATTTTTGCAGTAATACATCATTTAATTTTAATTTTAGGTATGAAATTAAATAATAAAAAATCCTTACTATTCAGTCTAATAAGTAAAAAATAAGTATGATATTTCTAATGCCTACATTCAGGATATATATCTTGTTCATATCAAAACGCTACACTGTGTTGTATTGATGTGACGCATGAATGCAGAGGTTAGCGAGATAAAATTAGCCATTGGACTTGTAATATATGGAATTATATATATCATTACCCATTTGTAGTTACGACCTTTGGGGTGTTAGTTTTATTCATAAAATTAACGCCAGAAATAGATAACGCTAAACTCATTTTTTGTAAGAAGATATGATCGAACAACAATCGAAGAGACAGACATCATTATTTGAGGCCGTATTGAATAACTATTCTACATTACAACGCTGCTTGATGTTTACTGGCGCTTTATTAGTGGTTAGTGGGCTTGTATTTGCTGAAAGAGCGAACATAGCGTCATTTTTGTTTTCTGGTTTACCAATGGGCATTGGATTAACAAATAATTTTATTGCGCCTTTAGTGGCTGTAGGTTTTTTAACGCTCTCGTGTGCTGCATATTTTGGCATTATTTGCGTGCCTAAAATGTCTCTGACATCACAACAGACAAACGCTAACGGATTCTTATCTGAATTGCGAGTAACCCTTGTATTTGGTGCTTGTTTTGGTTTGCTGACTGCTATCTTATGTAGCTTGATTTTTGTGATCGCAGAACCCCATTTACCACAGTCGTTTCTTAAATATCATCAAATATTTAGCTCGCTAGATTTTGTTTTAATTGTACTGACTGCTATATTTTCCAGTACATTATATTTGTCAGTATTAATGTTACCGCTATCAATAATCCTTTCAAGGTTAATGGTTTTTGAAACAAAACCATCACAGTTTAAATTAACCACAGGTAGCATAGTTATTTCATCAATAATACTGTCATTGTTTATGGCTTTATTGGTGGCTGTCATCACGGCTACTTTATCAATAAACCTGATCATCTTTGTTGTTATCGTATCCATTATAACGTCCTCAACTTTAGGTTTGTTATATTGGTATGTAGGATTAGAAGCTAGCTTAATTGCCAATCTAGTGTACTGCTTATTAGTTTCTTATCTCGCACATATTTTCTTATAGATAAGCCATTTTTAATCGGTGTATAGCGCGATTAAGCTATACACCGTGCTACTTGATCGCAGTTATTTTGTACGTGGGGCATGACATACTGAGCAAGTCGGTAGTTTTGGCAATTTCATTTGCTGAAATGAAAGTGTCAAACCATCTACCAGTAAGATTTTCCCTATCATAGGTTTACCAAAATTTGCCACGACCTTAATGGCTTCCATCGCTTGCATCGCGCCAATAATACCAACCATAGGGGCCATGATCCCGGATTCAACACAGCTTAGCGTACCACTCCCAAATAATTGACTTAAGCATTGATAGCAAGGTTCATCATCTGCGTAGGTAAAGACGCTAATTTGCCCTTCCATACGGATCGCTGCACCGGACACCAGTGGTGTTTTTAATGCAAAACAAGCACGGTTAATTTGTTCGCGTGTTTCAACATTATCAGTACAATCAAGCACGATATCATGCTGCTCTATTAGCTTAACCATCTCATCTTCAGACAGTTTATTGGTAATAGCCTGGACTTTACAATGCGGGTTTATCTGTTCAAGTTCATATTTAGCTGAGATTGCTTTAAATTCACCGATACGGCTGTCACGATGCAGTAATTGACGCTGTAAATTGGATAATTCAATATGATCAAAATCAACTAATGTCATCTGACCCATACCGGCAGATGCTAAGTATTGACTACTTGCACACCCAAGACCGCCAGCGCCAATAATCAAAACCTTGGCTTGTTTTAATGCTTCTTGACCATCAAAATCAAAGTGACGTAAGACAATTTGACGGTTATAGCGTAACTCTTCTTCCGAAGATAAAATATCTTCGGAAGGCAAGTCGCCATCAATAGATGGGTTTGTCATTAATTTAGGATCTCGTTAAATGGTTCGATAGTGACAGTTTCACCAATTTCAACATTACCGCGATCCTGCTCGATAATGGCATAACAGTTTGAATGGCTCAAGCTACTGAAAACGCCAGAACCTTGGCTACCTGTTGATACGACTTCAAGCTGACCTTGTGAATTCACGCTATAAATTGCGCGCTGGAAGTCCATACGACCAGGTGCTTTTTTCAATTTCGTTGCTGCAATCGCATTGAAACGTGGTGTCGGCGTATAAACCTGGTTGGTCATTTTAGCTAATGCAGGTACCACAAGTTGATGAAAAGTCACTGTTGCAGATACTGGGTTGCCGGGTAAACCAAAGAACTTACTACTTGGCAGTGTACCGAATGCGAACGGTTTACCGGGCTTGATTGCCAGTTTCCAAAAGCCTATTTCACCTAATTCTTCGAGTAATATTTTAGTGTAGTCAGCTTCACCAACGGATACACCACCAGATGTGATCACGGCATCAGCCAGCGCATCTGCTTTGATAAAGGCCTCGCGTAGCAGGTCTTCATTATCAGGAATAATACCAAAATCGATAATATCTAAATTCAAACGAGATAACATAGCATTAATGCTGTAACGGTTACTGTCGTAAATTTCCCCATTTCCTAGCGGTTGTCCTAAGCTTTTTAGCTCATCACCGGTTGAGAATATAGCCACTTTTAAACGGCGATATACTGTCACTTTAGCAATACCTATGGTTGCTAACATAGGAATATCACGGGGAGTAAGGCGACGGCCTTTGGTTAATACCGCTTGACCGATAGCTAGGTCTTCGGCGGCATTACGAATATTGTCATGCATTGGCGGTAAACTTTCGAAGGTAATAAGTTCACCGTCAACTTGTGTTCTTTCTTGCATGATAACGGCTTCACAACCTGCAGGTACTGGAGCGCCAGTCATAATACGGATACAAGTACCTAGCGGCCAATCACCCTCTAATGGTTGACCAGCAAAGGCTTTACCAGCAAGTGGTAGAGTCATAGATTGAGTTAAGTCTGAGATTCGAACTGCATAACCATCCATCGCTGAATTATCAAAAGGCGGGACATTCATTGGAGAGGAAATGTCTTCAGCTAGAATATAATCGAGTGCATCCGCTAAGTCTAATGTCAGTGTTTCTTTTACTGCATCAATATTGGCTAACATCTCTTGCATGGCTAAATCCAGTGGTTTTAGCCCTTGTACATCACAACATCCCATTACATACCCTTGTTGGTTATTTTTTGTTATATCGTTAATTATGACAAACTCAACAGGTTGACGATAGGATCTATAACAATAAAAAGCTTAATTAAGGCTATTTGAGCTAATTTGTTTATCTTATTAATTGTTAGATGTTATTATGCGCCATTATTTTTAAAGTCGATCCGTTTGTGGAGTAATTAATGACCTGCCTAAGTAAAGAAGCTTTATTAGTCCGTTCAGTCTTGGAAGAGCGAGGGTTAGAAACTCCGATGATCGGAACTGGGCTATCGAGCGCAGAGAAGAAAGAACGCATTGAATCGCATTTTACCGAGATCCTGAAGCTATTAGAACTTGATTTAAGTGATGATAGTTTGGCTGAAACGCCGCATCGTATTGCAAAAATGTACGTGAATGAAATATTCTCAGGTTTGGATTATGCTTCATTTCCTAAAATCACTTTAATTGATAATAAAATGCAAGTGGATGAAATGGTTAAAGTAAGTGATATTACATTAACGAGCACTTGTGAACACCACTTTGTGACCATCGATGGTAAAGCGACAATTGCTTATATCCCACGTAGCAAAGTGATTGGGTTATCAAAGATTAACCGTATTGTGCAATTTTTCTCGCGCCGTCCACAAGTGCAAGAACGTTTGACGCAGCAAATCTTAGTTGCATTGCAGACATTACTTGATTCACAAGATGTTGCCGTGAGTATTACCGCTACGCATTATTGTGTGAAAGCACGTGGTGTGATGGATGCAACAAGTGAAACAACAACTACATCTCTGGGTGGTATTTTTAAATCGCGTCCTGAAACAAGAGCTGAGTTCTTGCACTGTCGATAGTTACACTGCCGATATTAATCGTTTATTAAATTAACCCAAACTGCAATTCTCGAGTGCTTCCACTCTGTAGTTTGGGTTTATTCATGTTTTCTATTATTTTACTTCTTACGCTCAAGTTCCTTCCACCATTCTTGCATTGCCACATTTCGTCATAATTCATCTTTCTTTATCATTTTAGTGAAATTTAACCGCCACACTTGTTTGTTTTAATAGCCTCATTGATGATTAATGAGCAGCGGAAATGAACTCGATATTTAAACTAAACACGTTATGGAAATTACACTTCGACCAGCAGGTATTAGGCCAGCAGTTATTACTTTTATGTTTTGTTGTTTGCTTGGCTGCAACAACCAGCTTGATCCTTAGCAATGCAAATAGTTCCTATGCTAATGATATGGCTATTTTGTCAATTTATGATGATAGTGCTGCGCAAGGCTTGGTGAGTGTTGATGGCCTTTATGCAGATGCGATGAGTATTGAACACCAAGCGAGTGTTGATCTCACTCTGGTGAAGGAACAGGTAAAATATGAGCAGCTTAAATTTGAAGAAAAATTAGCAGATTTAGGCTTTGTGCTACAGCAATATCAAATGATGGAGTTACAAGCCTTTAAGTTTGTTATTGATATGCCGAAACGTGAACAAGTGGCCACAGTGATGTTAATGCATTTACAAAATATGTTGGCAGAGTTTACGGCGCTAAACCCAGATATTAATGCTAACTGGCAGATAGATCCAAATAATGCGCTGAAGTTAATTGTGAAGTTGAATACCGAACGACAAAGAAATTGGGGGCGGGCTGGATTTGTGATTTAACGAGGGAAAATTAATTTTCCCTCGTTAATTCGTACTTGTTAATCGCTACTGATTAACCAGCTATTTTTTCTACTGGTTTAGCTACAATATTACGTTTTTCTTTATTGATTTCAGCAATGTTAACGTAAATCACGTCACCTAGGCTGTATTCAACTTGATCTTTAATACTAATTTGACCTGTTTCGGTTAGGCATTTAACTTCTTTCTTATTATCATGTAATAAGCTAGCAGGGATAAATGCAACCGCGCCATTTTCAAGTAAACGCACACGTAAACCACCACGGTTAACATCCATAATACTTGCTTCGAATGCTTGTTTGCTTTCTACCGCAGGTGTTAGATAGTCAACGTATAACCAAGATGAGATATCACGTTCTGCCATTCTGTGTTGACGACGACGTTCTGACATTAAGATCACTTCATCTTCAGTTGCAGAAGGTGCAGAACCATTGGTCAATGTTGCTTTAATTAGACGGTGGTTAATGATGTCACCGTATTTACGAATTGGCGATGTCCATGTTGCATAACCGTCCAAGCCCATTGCAAAGTGGCGCTCTGCACTAGCACTAATAATGCTGTAGCTTTGCATACGACGTAAACGACTGTCTAACGCTGGGTTGGCTTTTTCAGCTAATGTACGTTGTAACTCAACATAACCAGGTAAAGATTGGATGTGTTCTTTGTCACATTCAATCCCATGTTCAGTTAATAGTTCAACAACCAGATCAATTTTTTCTGGATCGAAGCCAGCATGAGTATTAAATACACCAACATCGCCATTTTTACGGAACAAACGTGCCGCTGTAATGTTCGCTGCAACCATGGTTTCTTCGATCATCTGATTAGCAATGCGGCGGTGTTCGACATGGATAGCCACGACATTACCGCTATCATCTAGTTCAAAGCTGTAATCTGGTTGGTCAGGGAATACGATTGCATTCTTTTTACGCCATTGTTGACGATGACGAGCAAACGTAGCCAATGACTGTAACTGTTCTGCCAGCTGTGCTTCAGGTTGCCAGTCAGTCGATACTTCTTCAATCCAATCTGAAACTTGCGTGTAAGATAGTTTGTGCTGTGATGTGATCCAAGCAGTAAAGAATTCAAATTCTTCTGCTAATGCACCATCTTCTTGAATAGTATAAGTACAGCATAGTGTTGGACGTTTTTCACCAGCAACTAATGAACAAACACTATCACTTAATTCACGTGGCATCATCGGGATGTTACGACCCGGTAGATATACGGTAAATGCGCGTTCTGCAGCAATTTTATTTAGTTCTGAATCGGCAGGGATATACGATGTTGGATCGGCAATCGCAACTGTCACTTTTAAGTTGCCTTCTGCTGTTTTCTCAACAAGCAGTGCATCATCCATATCTTGTGTAGACGCTGAATCGATAGTAAAGAATGGCTTATCTGTTAGATCAATACGTGTTGTATCATCTTTAAATTCAACAGAATCAGGCATTGCTGGTACATCTTTAGCTAAATCTTGACGTGCTAATGTTACCCACCATGGTGCATTTGGATCCGTTGCTGTTGCAACAAAACCTGTTACTTCAGCAGCAAAGCTACCATCTTTTAATGCGTGAGATTTTAGTTGTGCTACAACCCAGTCGCCGTCGTTAACTTTTTGCTCACCTAGACCAACAAGTTTTGCTCTGATAGGCATGTTGATAACAGGGCTATCAGCCAGAATGGTGAGTTTGTTTTTAGTAATGCTGATACGGGCAATAAAACGCGTCAACTTAGCTTCGACTAAGGTATCCGGTTCTGCTGATGTTTTATCACCGTTAGTTTCGATATATGCTTTAATTCTATCGCCATGCATGATTTTTTTCATGTGAGGCGGGGCAATGAAATAGCTTTCGCCATCATCCGCTTCAAGGAAGCCAAAACCACGTTCAGTGCCTTTAACTGTGCCTTCTACACTAGGCGTGTTTTGACGCATATTTTGTTTTAATTGAGATAGTAGTGGATTGTCGCGAAACATGTAAAGCCTTCCTATAATGAATTGCGCATACTATACGACAGAGCAGGGCTAAGTGCTAGCCCTGATGAAGGCTTACAACAGTTTCTCAATATCTTTTACCATGCCTTTTGGCGAGAGTGTCGGTGCAAATCGATCAACAACATCACCGTCACGGTTGACCAAAAATTTAGTGAAGTTCCACTTGATGCCTTTACTACCTAACAGGCCGGTTGCTTCTGACTTAAGCCATTTATAAAGAGGGGCTGCATTATCGCCATTTACATCTATCTTGCTAAACATGTCAAAGGTGACACCGAAATTAAGCTGACAGAACGAATTAATATCAGCATCTGAACCTTGTTCTTGTTGCTTAAATTGGTTGCAAGGGAAGCCTAAAATAGCAAGTCCTTTACTGCCATATGTTTGGTGTAACTCTTCTAATTCGGCATATTGATTCGTGAATCCACATTTACTTGCTGTATTCACGATTAAAACTGCTTGGCCATTATAATCACTGAGTTTTTTTTGTTCGCCTGTGATAGTTGTTACTTCGAAATCATAAAGCTTAGTCATGGTAAGTACCTTTAATAGTGAAATAAAAGATCAGGTTGATTTACTGAGTAGATAAATAGGTTGTGCGCAATATAATGGTTGCTGCGATATTATTATGCAAGCATTTTTTAATCATAAATGCTTTTTTTGCATTGGCTTTTAAGTAGTTGCGTTTACTGTCACAGATAAAAATCATAAACTGCCCTTGAAAACACTGATAACAAACCCATCTATCTATTAACGAATAAATTCAGATATTTTGTGATCTGAATATGAATCACCCCATTAGAACAAAGGAAAAAGTAATGACTGATACAGTTAATACTGAGACTCACGGCTTTCAGGCTGAAGTTAAGCAACTGCTTAAATTAATGATCCATTCTTTATACTCAAATAAAGAAATCTTTTTACGTGAACTTGTCTCTAATGCGGCAGATGCAGCTGACAAATTACGTTTCAAAGCATTATCTGATAATAGCTTATACGAAGATGATGGCGAATTACGTGTACGTGTTACCCTTGATAAAACAGCGCGTACAATTACTATTGCTGATAACGGCATCGGTATGTCACGTGAAGATGTTATCTCTCACCTAGGTACGATCGCACGTTCTGGTACATCTGAATTCTTTAACAACCTATCAGGCGATCAAGCGAAAGACTCTCAATTAATCGGTCAGTTTGGTGTTGGTTTCTATTCTGGTTTCATTGTTGCAGATAAAATGACGGTAAATACCCGTGCTGCGGGCGCTACTGCTGACCAAGCTGTACAGTGGGAATCTGAAGGTGAAGGCGATTATCGTCTTGCTGATATCAATAAACCAAGTCGCGGTACTGAAATCATCTTACACCTACGTGAAGGCGAAGATGATTTACTGGATGCATGGAAATTGCGTCAAATCGTAAACAAATACTCTGACCACATCAGCATTCCTGTTGAAATGTGGAAAGAAGAGCAGCCTGAATCAGAAGGTCCAGACGGTGAAAAAACACCAGCTGTACCAGGTGAATGGGAATCGGTAACACGTGCAAGCGCATTGTGGACATTATCGAAAAATGAACTGAAAGACGAAGAATACCAAGAGTTCTACAAACACATCGCACATGACTTTGAAGATCCACTGACATGGAGCCATAACCGTGTAGAAGGTAAGCAAGAATACACTAGCCTACTATATATTCCTGCACGTGCACCATTTGACATGTGGAATCGTGAAAAAGAACACGGTCTAAAACTGTATGTTCAACGTGTATTCATCATGGATGACGCAGAGCAGTTTATGCCAACTTACCTGCGCTTCGTGAAGGGTGTGTTAGATTCAAACGATCTACCACTAAACGTATCACGTGAGATCCTACAAGATAATAAAGTAACAACGTCATTACGCACTGCTTGTACTAAGCGTGTACTTACTATGCTTGAACGCATGGCGAAAAACGACGATGAGAAATACCTTAAATTCTGGAACGAATTCGGTCAAGCACTGAAAGAAGGTCCAGCAGAAGACATGGCGAATAAAGAGAAGATTGCTTCTTTATTACGTTTCTCTTCAACATCTGTTGGCGGTCCTGCACAAGAAGTTGGTTTCGGTAAGTACATCGAAAACATGCAAGAAGGCCAAGATAAGATTTACTACATTACAGCTGATAACTACACAACGGCTGTAAACAGTGCTTATCTTGAAATTTTCAAGAAGAAAGGCATTGAAGTATTACTATTAACTGACCGTATTGATGAGTGGTTATTATCACACTTAACAGACTTTGATGGTAAGCAATTGGTATCTGTAACTAAGGGCGATCTAGACCTTGGTGACCTTGATGATGAAGATGCTAAGAAAGCAAAAGAAGAAGCGACAGAAGAATTTGCTAGCTTCATTGAGCGTGCTAAATCAACACTAGGTGAAAAAGTAGCCGATGTTCGTTTAACTCATCGTCTAACTGAAACACCGTCTTGTGTTGTAACAAATGAAGATGGCATGAGCAGCCAAATGATTAAGTTGATGGAATCTGCGGGTCAAGCTGTACCACCACAGAAGTACATTTTTGAGCTAAATCCTGAGCACGAAATGATTAAACGTGTTGCTGATGAAGCGGATGAAACCGTATTTGCAGACTGGGTTCAGCTACTGTTAGAACAAGCACAGTTGACTGAGCGTGGTAGCCTAGATGATCCAGCGGCATTTATTGCTCGTATGAATCGCCTTATCGGTTAAGTACACTTTATAGTATTTAACAGTGTGGATATGTTTTTTTATCGTACTACTCACAAAGTTATATACAAAAATGCAACAAAGCTGAGCTAGACTTGAACACATCGGATTTCACGTGTAGTCTAGCGTTTCTAAAATTTAAGCGGTTTAAGTAATTTAAACAAGTTAAAATCAATTTAAGGGCAATTTATGCGTATTATTTTATTAGGTGCACCAGGTGCAGGTAAGGGAACTCAAGCACAGTTCATCATGGAAAATTATGGTGTTCCGCAAATCTCTACTGGTGATATGCTACGAGCTGCTATTAAAGAAGGTTCTGAGTTAGGTCAAAAAGTTAAAGCTGTTATGGATGGTGGCCAACTAGTATCTGACGAACTAATCATCGAATTAGTTAAAGAGCGCGTGAAGAAAGAAGATTGTGCAAAAGGTTTCCTACTAGACGGTTTCCCACGTACTATCCCACAAGCTGACGCTATGAAAGAAAACGGTATTGACGTTGATTTCGTACTTGAATTTGACGTGCCTGATGAAGAAATCGTTAAACGTATGAGTGGTCGTCGTGTTCACGCTCCTTCTGGTCGTGTTTACCACACTGTTTACAATCCGCCAAAAGTGGAAGGTAAAGATAACGAAACTGGTGAAGATCTATCAATCCGTGTGGATGATGTTGAAGAAACAGTTCGTAAACGTTTAGGTATCTATCACGATCAAACTGCACCACTTATTGCTTACTATGGCAAAGAAGCGGAAGCAGGTAACAGCAAATATGTTACATTTGACGGCACACAAGCTGTTGAAGCTGTAAGCAAGCAATTAGCTGAATTACTTGGCTAGTCTGGCTCTTAATTGAGAGAGTATTCTGTCGATTAATTTGTATACTGCTATGAAACCTCGAGCATGCTCGGGGTTTTTTTATACCTAAATCTCAGCCAGTTATTGGATCCAATACACTTAATCACATAGAATAGCCTTACTCGTTAAACGACATAGTGATTATGTGTAATATGACTAAGCAAAGTATCTTATTGGTTAACCTCGGCACGCCTGAATCGGCCACACCTACGGGCGTTAAAGATTTTTTAAAACCATTCCTTTCTGATCCTCGCGTGGTTAGCATTCCGAGAATATTCTGGTTACCACTATTAAACGGTGTCATTTTACCTTTACGTTGTAAACGTGTTGCGAAAGCCTACCAGTCTATTTGGTTTGATGACGGCTCTCCATTATTACATTACAGCCTATTACAACAAAAAGCGTTGTCGACGTTGTTCAAAGAAGCGAAGCAGGACGTGCATGTCGAGCTAGCCATGACTTATGGTGAACGTAGTATTCACAATGCGATGACTAAGTTACAGCAAGCAGGTGCCGAGCACATTGTGGTACTGCCGTTATTTCCACAGTATTCATCAACAACAACGGCGCCAGTATTTGATCAAGTTGCTAATTATCTGCAAACGAGTATTAATGTGCCAAGTGTGAGCTTAGTGAAGCATTATCATAATAGTGATAGTTATATTGAGGCATTAGCGTTAAGTATCGAACGTCATTGGCAAGCAAAGGGCAGGGCAGAGAAACTGTTATTGTCTTATCATGGCATCCCTAAGTTTCTTGTTGAAAAAGGCGATGTCTATGCTGATCATTGTGTTGAAACGACGGCATTACTTTGTGCGCGTTTAGGTTTAACCGAAGATGAGGTGGTACATAGTTATCAATCACGTTTTGGTAAAGCTGAATGGCTAAAGCCGTATACTAATGAAACGTTAGTGAAACTTGCTGAAAGTGGTACAAAATCGTTAGATGTTATTGCCCCTGCGTTTGCCGTTGATTGTTTAGAAACATTAGAAGAAATGGCAATTGAA
>Ga0209291_1001713_pt1 | contig 19096 bp, 15 predicted proteins | sample GOMGulsemesocosm_FD_184633 | JGI IMG/M metagenome (GOLD analysis project Ga0209291, IMG submission 184633) | Methane-oxidizing microbial communities from mesocosms in the Gulf of Mexico - GOM9B Gulf of Mexico (SPAdes) (version 2) | ecosystem: Environmental > Aquatic > Marine > Cold seeps...
CCTTACAAGAATATGGAAGCATAGAAACGGTATTTGACATATTAGAAGATAATGAACAATATGACCTAACAGAAGACATCTCTGTATATGAAGACTTAAAAGTAGGGAGAGAAGCTTTCAAAAAAGATATTCAAGCCTATTATAGTTCAAACAGCATACTTCCAGCTACAGGAGCTACAGAAGAGGAATTATTACTAGCCAATCTTTGTGGTATAGATTACATGACTCTTGAAGATGATTTTATCATTACATAATTTTTAGAGTCTTCTAAAAAGAAACTACAAATCAGTAGTTATAAACATAAAAACATAAACCGCTATAAATAAGCAATATATCTATTGCTTACAGGGTAAACTATATTAAAAAATTAAAATATGGCACGTACAATTGCTGAAATACAAAATGAAATAATCCTAGAAAAAGGAAGACAGGCATCTTTAGAAGGGCTAACAAATGAATCAAAATCTGCTGTTTGGAGACTATGGACTTATATAGTTGCTACAGCTATCTGGGCGCATGAACAAATCGTAGAACGTAACGCGTTGATTTCAAGACCACATACCTTAGAATGGTATAAAGCACAAGCATTAAGTTTTTTACATGGAAGAGAATTGTTTTTTGAAGATGGGTTTTTCAAATTCGATACTATAGGGTTAAATGACCAAGAAATTGAAGAAGCAAGAATCGTAAAATACTGTGCTGTGAGCGAAGTAGATTTAGATACCATTATTGATCAAGACGGAACTTTGTCCTTGCAAGGAGCAACACAAAATACACTTGAAGAAGCTCAAAATCAAGTGCTTTCAGATTATTTTCATAATCAAGTAGGGGTTGTGTTTATGAAAGTAGCAAAAGATGATGGTGAAAATATTGGTCCATTAACAGCAACCGAACAAGACAAACTTAAAGAGTTTATCAAGCGTATAAAAGATGCAGGTAATCAAGTACAAGTAACGTCTATACCTGGAGACTTGTTAAGCTTAGAGTTAGAAGTATATGTAGATCCGTTAATTATTTACGTAAATACTGACACAGATGTGGTAGATGAGAATAATGGTTTGTTAATAGCAGATGGAGAGACAAAGCCAGTAGAAGACGCTATTAAAAATTACTTGAAAAATATTGAGTTCAATGGAGCATTAGTAAAAACCTTCTTAATAGATGCTGTACAAAAAGCAAACGGAGTAAATATCCCTGTATTTAAAGAATTTAGAGCCGGAGCACATTCGTTAGATGAAATTAGTACAACCAATACTAGCCCTATAAATGAGGAATTTTACATTCCTAACGCTGGATATTTCAATTTAGAAAAACTAAATCTAACAATAAAGTACTTGCCGTATACATTCTATAGAAACAACCAAAACGTATTTTAAAACCCTAATAAAAGATGAAAAAATATATAACAATCAACTGGGGAAAAAAGTTGCTTTGGATGTTGCCTCCCATAGTAAGAAAGCAAATACATATTGTATGGTTAAACACCTTATTAGAACCGTTAAAATGGTTGTATGAAGATACTTTGTATAAGATGCAACATACAGGGCAGGTGATATACCTTGAAAAGGTGTTGAATGAAACTTTTAATCCAGAAGTAGTTTATAATCCTAACTATACTACAGAAAAAAAGCAATCTCATAAGCTTATTTACATAGATGAAACTCTACAGCCGAAGTTAAAATATGTACACAAGCATGAGGAATATTATTTGCACGATCCTGTAGGACACTTTAACACCCCTACGTATAACGATATCACTGGAGATATAATATTAGATGAACAAGGATTTTTAGACCCGATAGAATTATTTACACACCACGAGTTGGTTTGTGAAAACCAGTGCTATTCCAATGTGACGTACCCAATATACAATACGTATTTGGCAACAACGGAGGATTATACAAAGGTTGCTTATGCTAATTTCAGAATCATGATTCCGGAATCATTAAATATCAACTTTGATTTAAATAATGATGGGGTAATAGGTGTTTTAGAAAAAGCAGCATTACAAAAAATTACTAATGAAATTTATTTTGAACCTCATTCAGATCAGAGAAAAAAAATAGCTGGGGGGGTTGAAGTAAAAACACCAAAGTTTCATAAAGTGGTTAATTTCTACAAATTGGCAGGGAAAACTTATGAAACCTATAAGTATAATACTAGTGAATCACCAGAAACGTCATCAACAGACCAATGTGACTGTGAACAAGAACCATTGGCAAACAATTAGAAAAAAAACAAAATAAACATTTTCATTCTTCAATAATAAAACCATGAAAGAAATAAATTTTACTACAAACGGAGGGTTTCCGTTAGAGCAAGAAACGCTTAAAAGATTACAAGCAGCCTATAGAGATGAACTCTACAGTATGTTAAAGCAACATATTGGGATTAATAATGACCAAAATTATGAAATTTCTCAACCTACGAGTACTACAAAAGGTTGGTTGGTTATTAAAGGCACTTTATATGCTATAGCTGAAGGAGGTAGTCGTACTGGGTATATAAGAACTATAGTAACTGAAACAGCTTTACGATTTGGTGACGGTAATTATAATCAAGTATATACAGATTATACTGCAGTATATATTACACAAGAAGAATTTGATGATGAGGAATCTGGTCCAAATATTCAGGACACTGAACCAAATGCTATTTTATATGATTACTATGAATTAACTGATTTTGAAACTGTTGGTTTCTTACCTATTGATGGGAGTAAACCTATGGAAGGGGATCTGCATTTAGATGGAAATAAACTATCTAACTTAGATACCTTAGAGACTGAATTCGCAAATTTAAGGGCTAAATTTTTAAAGTTAGGATATTCAACTGAATTAGGAACATTAGGTAGGGCTTTGGCAGATGAGAAAAAAGATGGAGAAACGGCATTACATGTAAACTATCAAAGAGACTGGGATAATACCATAATTTCTGGAAAAATTGAGTTTTCTGAATTTGCAGAAAACAGTACTTCAACTCAAACAACTCCTTTAGTTGTAGATGTTAACGGTAAAGTAAGTAAAGGAAATGCTTATAATAGTATTCCAGTTGGGTTAATTGCTTTATGGCATGATGTAAATTCACCTGTTCCAGCTGGATGGGTTTATTGTAATCCGGTTAATGCAGGCCCAGCAAATGGAAATACATTAACAATACCAAACTTAAATGGTACTCCAAATTCAGATGGTACTCCAGGTGTAGGTAGTAATACAATTTTAGATTTAAGCACACCAGTTTCTTATGTTAGTTATATTATCTATGTTGGTTTAGATGCACCAACTATTGATATAGAGCATAGTGTTTTAAGAATATTAAGCTCTGGTGAAACTAGTTATGATGCAACTGCAGCATCTATAAATGTAATTGCAACTGCAAGTAACTTATCATCTTTTACTTGGGAAATAATAGCACCAGTAACAACACCAGTATCTACACCTGTAATAACACAAAATACAGATCCGTTAAAAGCAAGTGTAACAGGAGAGTTATATCCTGGGATTTATACTATTAAGATAAAAGGAATTTATACTGATGGGAATGGAGTAGAAACTGAATATTTTGCTGAAAGTGTAATTAATATTCAAAATAGTAATCAACCACCTGTATTTGAAAGTGTTTATGATTTTCTAAATGATATAAATATAACAGGCAATACAAGTATAGATGTTCTTACTGAAACTCAGGTAGCAGCAAAAGTTGCAGAAGATAAATTTATATTAAGGGTTGGGGTTTCTGATCCTGATGGAGATATCTTTAGTTCTGTGGCTAGTGTTACTTGTGCAAAAGTACACTTAGATGGTTCTGAAACAGCAGTAATTCAGACTCCTGAATGGTTGGTTTTTCAACCAGATACTGGAATTAAGTACTATCAATTTAAAATAAGTAAAGTATTCCTTATAGGGGATAAAATTAGATTCACTGCTACTGATGAAGATGGAGGAGTAGCTACAAAAACGTATGAAGTGAGTGCATCACAAGAACCTAGTATTAGTATAGGGTTATCTCCTGTTCTAACAGAAACGGCTACTACTGTTACCAGAACATTTAATGTTGCAGTACAAGGAAATCCAAGTCAGCAAGTAGAATTGACAGCGGCACATTTAATTTCACCTACGTTATTTAATGGTTCGGGATCAATAACTGTTTATACTGAAACAAACACTATCTCAATACCAATGTTATCCCAACCTGTTCTTTTTTCTGTAGGTTTAGATAGTCAAGGGTATAAATTATTCCAAGTAAAATTGATACTAAATAAACCATCATCTACTGGTGCAAATAATGATACAACATACACTGTTTCATCAAAAATTGCTTTAGCACAGAATGAAAATAATAATGAAGTATTAGCTATAAATTATACTATTAATGATGGGCTTATTGAATCTGAAGGACCTAAATGTTTTGATGTAGAATCATATGTGTCTTTAGCCTCTGGTAGATCTAAGAAACTAAAAAACATTCAAGTAGGTGATAAACTTGTAGGTTTTGATTTTCCAAATAGAATAGATGAGTCTAACGGAAACTATTTTGATTGGAGTGGGAACCTAGGTGAAGCTATAAAATCAGAAGTTACTGTAGTAGCTAAACGAACGCATGCAGCACCAAATTATTACCAAATTACTAAAGAAGATGGTACGTTTATTAAAGTAACTGGAGAACACCCATTACTAGTAAGTTCAAATGGAAAACAAGTAAGTTGGTTACCAGTAAAAGAGGTGAAAGACTCAATGAGCTTAATTGATAAAAAAGGATTGGCAAAAGCTATTGACACCATTCAATTTATTAAAGAGTCTTTAGAAGTAGCGACCTTAGATGTTGAAACTATAGACAATTATGTAATAGGAGGTATTGTAGCACACAACAAAGCTGAGATTGAACAAACTACCCCTTAATTAATAAGCTTTATAAAAAAGCAAAAATTATTTATCGCCTTCTGAATATTTTATTTCAGAAGGCTTATAAAAAACATATACAATATGGCAATAAGAACAATACAGGCTTTAAAATCCTATTTTCAAACAGGAGATAAGCCTACACAAACAGAGTTTATCGATGTATTCGATAGTTTAGTTCATAAAAATGATGGAGAAATTATTGATAGTGTTACTACAGATGACGAAGGAAATATCACCTTTTTATTTGTAGGAGGACAAAGTGTTATAATACCAAAATACCATTTGCCTAATGAAATGCCAGTAAGTTTTATTACAGACTTACAAGATTTATTAGACAATAAAACCGAAACAGGAGGGTATGCAGGTACTTCACAAAGTTTATATAACTTAATATTAAGTTTAAAGACAATTTATAATTCAGACGGAACAATCAAAGAAAGAAGAATTCTAGACGGTGCAAATCAAAATGGAAGTTTGATTTTTAAGGCTTTAAAAGAATTTGTAATTGCAGATGGAACTAATTTTACCGTTGATAATACAACAGCAGAGTTTCAAACTGAGCTTTTTCAAGTAAATGCAAATAAACGAATAGATATTGTAGGGCCTGCTCAAAAATCAAGAATAACAATTGATGATGGTATTTTATTTCAGACTAGCGGGATAGAAGCTGCTGGGAAGTATTTACAATGTACTGATGCAACTGGAAGAACGTCATGGCAAAATTTACAGTTGTCAGACTTGGAAGGTGTTGCGGATATGGTTCAGGACATGATTACAAATTCTGGAGCTACAGATAAAATTGCAAGTGTAAAAGCTATTGAAGATTTTGTAGCATCAAAATTATCGGCATTAATTGATAATTCACCAGCAGTCTTAGATACATTAAACGAACTTTCCAATGCATTGGGTGATGATGTTAATTTTGCGGCTAATGTTGCTACATCACTAGCTGAGAAATTGGCAGCAGGTGGGTATACGGGTACTGCTCAGGACTTATTTAATGAAATATTAGCGTCACAAACAAATATTACTGCATTACAAAACGACAAACTTGATAAAGGAGGATATACTGGAACCGCTCAAGACTTAAATAATGCAAAACGTGATAAAACTGCGCAAGCAAAATCTATTACGGATACTGTAGGAAATTTAGAGTTAGTTGGAGATGTTGAAACTCCAAGTAGCGATTCTTTTTATGGAACGGATCATACAGGAAATAAAACCTTTGTTAAAACCCTAGATGTTTTAAATTTTCTAACATTCAAAAGAGAAGAGTATAGTACTTCAGACTTTGATTTTAATGGGTTGGTGTCAATACCTACAAATTATTTAGATCAAGATTTGACATTCGCAAGAGGTGGTCAGTATGCTTTTATGTGTACTATAAGTGCTTCGTCAGATTCTACATTTTCAAATTTTGTAGCTAAAATGTTTTTGAACGATCTTTTGGAGTTAGATGTAATAAATGAAGAGTTTGTTGATGATAAATTGGAGCAACGACATAAAAGAACACTTTTTGGTATTACAAATGTTACTCCTGGGTCTCATAATTTCAAACTGATATTTAATGACTCTCTATTCCGTACTGCTGAGTTACATAAAGCAGAGGTTTTGATTTTTAAAATAGCAGATAATATCTAAAAATAGCAATATGGAAAATATAATATATGATAAAGGAGATATCATTTTAGAAGAGTTAATAATTCTTTTAAAGACAGCTGATATTAAACTAGATAGATTAAAAATAGAGAAAGATAAATTAATTGTTACACCTAATGTTAATACTGACACAACCGCTTTAACAGCAATAGTAAATGGGTATGTGAAAAATGCTAAAAAACATTTGTTGCGTTCACTTTGTGTTGATAGTGTTAAAAGTAAAGATCTTACAGCGATTAACTATAAAACAGAACTAGCTTCTGGAATACGTTTGGACGCAGAGGTGAGTTTAACTAATGACGGGCTTATAAAAGAAACTACTTATTTTTATGAAAAAGATAGTGTGAAAAAAGCTGTAATTAAGATAACAGAGACCTATGAATACCATAGTTCAGATATGGCTTTTAACCCTACTGAAAGAGGAATGTATTCTCAAGAGAAAAAATGGCAATACTATTTTGAAGATGGAACTTTAGATGTTGCAGTTGAAAATACTAAAACGAAATTTAAAATCTACAAAACCAATAGACAAATTTTAGAAGTAGGGCATAGTCGAAGAAGTAATGTCATGGCTAGAGCTTCTACCACAATGGGAAGTATACTAGTTATTTTAGGGTTTTTTATAGATGATGAAATAAGTACTGGAAAGAAGAAAGCTTATGATGCCTTACGCAGCTTATCTAGGAAATATTCAACTGATTTTACCGAATACAAAACATACGGAACAACTGATTTATATAGTTCAATAGCAAATGATACGGAATTTACGTGGTTAAACACACATGTCCCTACTAAAGCGCAATTAGAAGCTTCAGGAAAAACAGCTGCTGAAGGAGCAGCTTATCAGGGATATGTTGACGCCTTAGAGCTTAATGACATGCAGGACAAGTCAGTCAGAACGTATTTCGTTGAAAAGTTAAAAGGAAATCTAAAATAATTTTTATTCTTTTTTAGACATACTACACTCGGTTAAAATTTATTTGAATTAGCCATTTCTACATAAGCACAATACATCGAGTGTAGTTATTCTTACATCAAAAAATAAATATACTAGGAGTAAGCACACGAGGTATGAATTAACAATAATATTTTCCATTCGAGGTAAGTCTCGAGGAATTAAACCCACAGGTGGGATTAAAACAAATAATATAATGAAAACTGTAAAATTTATTTTCACAGTCATGGCATTGCTATGGCTTTTAATAACCACATTGGTCATGCTACCAATGGCAATTGTGTTGTTGTTAACACTATTGATCTCAAAAAAGCATTATGCAGAATGGATACTCTTTTTATTTGCTTCCATAGCAGCTTTAGGAATTTATCCTATTAGTTTCTGTTACCGAATTGTAAAATGGAAAGGATTTATTAACTACCTAAGACGGTTAAGTTTAAGTATTGATATAAGCGGAAATATAGTTGCTGGAGAATTGTTAAATGACAATTTTATTGCATCAAATTCTAAACATAAATTTGGAGTAGTACAAGAAACTATTAGTGATAACCTTGGAGAAAATGAAAGAGATGAAACCCTTTCTGTTTTTGGGCAACGATTTACAAACCTATTAGGAGTAATAGACTTTAATCATGCTCAAAAATCTATAGTAGACGACTAATAATAACTAATAACAACCCAAATGAAAGATAAACTAGTAGTGTATTCAAACGAATTAAAATTACTGTTGTATGGGGTTTTTATGTATTTAGAAATGGATATTGAAATTGTAAAAGTACTCTTCTACTTAATGGTTATTGATACCATTTTAGGAGTAGTAAAAACAATTGTTTTAAAAAAAGCATTCAGTTTTAAAATATTGGCGCTTGGTTTTGTTTCAAAACTTGCGGTTCTCCTAATTCCAATGGCTTTAGCCTTAATGAGTAAAGGACTTAATTACAACTTTAAATGGTTTGTAACTATAGTTATGGATTTACTTATTGTAAGTGACGGAATTTCAATTTTCAGTAATGCTATAGCCATAAAAACAAAGCAGGAAGTAGAAAATTTTGATGCACTAACAAAGGTGTTGAAAGCGATACGAAATGCATTGATACAATTATTTAAAAAATTCTTAAGTACTATAGACACCAAAACGGCTTAGTAAATAGAAGCACATAAATGCTGATGAAACTTGTAGTTAGAAATTACAATAAATTGAAGCAATCATACTTGATAAGCAAATATTTGTTTAAATAAATGTTTGCTTTTGGGATGTAAAAAGACAATGAATTATGAAAAAACATGTAGAAATCGCCTTTAAGGAATATGGTGTAAAAGAGATTGTAGGTCAAAATGATAATCTGGAAATTTTAAAATATTTTGATGAAATAGGCTTTAATGGCAGCAAGTTGAAAGATGAAACAGCTTGGTGCTCTGCCTTTGTGAATTGGGTACTAAAAACTAGTGATGCACCATATACAGGAAAACTAAATGCTAGAAGTTGGTTGAAAATTGGTATGGAAACCAATCGCCCGCAAATGGGTGATGTTGTTATTTTTTGGAGAGGAAGCAAAAAAAGTTGGAAAGGCCATGTAGGATTTTTTATAAATGCTATTGGTAATGAAATTTTTGTGCTTGGTGGAAATCAAAATAATCAAGTAAAAATTTCAAGTTACCCAAAAGATCGTTTGCTAGGCTATAGAGTTATTGTATAACGAATATAAATGAGATGAAAATTAGAGATATAAAAATTGAACATATTATAATTTTAATACTGGTACTCTTGCTCTTTGCCAATAAATTAAGAAGAACATCAACTAATACGGTTACTACTAGAGTAGAGAAGGATACAGTAATGATCCGTAAAATGGATAGTATTCATAAATTATTTAAAGCTTATAAAAATGTAAAACCTAAAATAGTATATGTCAAAACAAGTGAGGATATTTTAAAAAGGATTACTGAAAATCAATTTCGTTTAGATGCTCTTAAACCCGGAGAAGAAGTACTACAGTTAAATGAGTATAAAGATACCTTGCAAAGTAAAGATATTACTATTTATAGCACAGTATTAACGGATGGAAAGGTATATGAAAACAAGTTAAAATATGATTTTAAATACCCTTTGGTTACTGAAACTACTATTGAAAACGTGAAAGTACCTAAAAGCGGAATGTTTATATATTCAGGTGTTGGAGGAAATAGTACGGAATTAAGTGCTATAAATGTAGGATTACAATATGTACATAAAAACAAGTGGTTTGTAGGGTATGGGGTTAATTTAAAAAACACTCCTAATCCTTCACATCAAATTCAATTTGGAGTTAAGCTATTTTAAATAAAAATGTAAAGGTTTATTATATTTTAGTCAATTTCACTAACAGACAGGCTAGTAATACTAAATTTCTAATTTTTTTGAGGTAACAAAAGTTTAAATTCAGGAACATTATAGGGTAAGATAGAATTAAAATTGGTGAAAACTAGTCCAAACTTTAACTGCCAAAACTCCAAAACTTAACCTATGAAGAAAAAACAATCTCATGAAGAGACTTATGCGTCAAAACGAATTTTTCGTTTAAAAAGAGTAAAAAATACAATAGACTTATCAAATTCCTATTCAATAATAAACGGAAAAGCCTCAAAAAAATTATTTGAGTCAGAAATATACAAGGTTACATTTACTGCTCAAAAGCTGGGTGATATACAAAAGATGGATTTATACCTGTCTAATAACGAAATGATCTGTGATGATGATGCTACAGCGTTAAAAGAGCAATTAGGAATTGAAATTTTAGGTGACGGTTCTTTTATTGAAATAATAGATTATCAGACGAGTTTTACTATACAGTTCGATCAAGAAAACACCGAGTTTATTTCGTCAGCAGATATTAAAAATGGCTGTATAGTATTTAAGAGGTAAGCAAACCCAAAAAAACTTACTTTTAAATACTACTTTTTCTTTAGCAAAATATATCAAGGATTTATTGCCTTCATTCTGAAAATTGAAACTCACTTTAAGTTTTCGATAGCTACTTTCAAGGCCTTCTTTTTATAAATAAACTGCAGTTGATAGGCCAATTGTTTTTGAATCAAATGGCAACTAGTAAAAGAGCTTGTGGTCAATTTTACCTGCAAAGGTATTGACTTATGTGAGTCCTTAATACGTGAAATACAATCTACTGAAACTACTGAATCAAAGCCCTGTTTTTTTTCATCAGGGAGACTTACCTATATACTTTTGTAAACTCAAAAAATAGAACTTTTTTTTGACGTTTATATTTTACACATTTTATTACTAAAATTTCTAGCAAGGGGCATAGGTTAGGAATAATTAAGATATCAAGAAATCTTAATTTAAAAAAGAATAAAAAAAAACAATAATTTAAATAACAAATTTATACCAATAACTATGGCATCAAAACCAATTAAAACAGATCTGTTTAGATTTGTAACAGTGAGAACACCACAGCTCATTAATGAACAACGTAAAGACTTAGGATTTATCTTTCATCCTAACCCTTCGCAAAGTGTTTTTTTAGAAGAAATAGGAGAAGGAACCGATATAAATCAGGCTAGAACTTTTGTAAGAGATGCAGTGAATGATTTTACTAATCCTTTAAAAACGTATTTAAAAACAAAGGAAGTAGACAAAGACTTATATAATTTTTCTTCTTGGTTAATGAATAACCGAAGCAACTTTACAAAAGCTGAAGTTGTTGTGGAAATGGGATCATTAACTCCTTTAGTAGATGCTAAAGTTAATGAGTTATGGGATAATTTGTACTACCAAGTATTGACAAGAAAATCATCTTATGTAAGGCAAGCATGTATACAATTAATCATAGCTAATAATTTTATTGCAAAATACACTACTTATGACGCTACAGTTCATGAAGGAACGGAAGAAGAATTTTTAGTACGTCTTGCAAATGCTAAAGTAGTTATTGATAAATCTTTTACTACAGAGGAAGATAATTCAGTTTCTAGCAAAGGAAATTATGAAGCTACTAATAAAGAATTAGTAAGAGCTGCCAATGAACATTTTATTGGTGAAGAAGTGTCAGCATTAAAAGTAGCTGCTACTGAACTTAAAGATGTAGATTATAGTTATCAAAAAGCATATAAAAAGTCTTATGAGTCAGCTAAGGCTTCTTACGAAAAAGTAATAGCACCTTTGATTGAAGTGGCTGAGAGAAATCAAGAAGAACTCCAAAAAAAAGAGGATGATTTGGCTGTAATAGAAAAAAGAGAGCCGAGAGAAATTCCTTTAGAGGTAGATTTGCCTAAGTTTGATTTTACGTTTGAAAAACCACTCACTGAAGCATACCTAAAAAATATTAGTGATGATACTAGAAATGTTATTAAGGAATTAAAATTAGAAGAAAGAGAAACAGTAGAGGAAGCTTCAATACTAGTTGATGCTAAATTAAAAGAAGCAAATAGGGAGCTTTTTTCAAATATAAAAACTACAAATAAGTCTTTAATAATAAATGGAGTTACCGTTAGACCAGAGATAGGTCAAGAATTAAGTCCATATTGTTTTTTGGTAAATACAATTGTTAAAAGAAAAGGATTCATTGTGCCTCCAAGCACTAATGTTTTATTTACTATAAATTTAGGTAACACAGGTGTTTATATAGTAAGTCAAAATCATACATTGGTACATGGCGCGACAACAATTACTAGTACAGAATCATTAGGGTTTAGCCAAATAGGTGGAGGAGTAAAATTAAGATTGTTTAATGACAAAACATTCTTTATAACTGAACCTTATTATGATTTATCTGGAGAATTTACATTAAGTAATGGAGATAAAGTTACTTATAGTGTAAGGGTTTATATATCAAAAGTTTATACTAAAGGTTGTGGGGAACTTATAACGAATAACCCAGTACTACCGGTTGATATTGAACTGTACGGTGTTAATAAAGTTGGTATAGCAGATTTTAGAAAAGTAGAACAAGAGGTATGTTGCTATGTCCCGGGACAAGTATCACATATTGAAAACATTTTAGCTAGGGAATATAAAGAGCGATCAACTAGGAATTTAACAAGTATTGAACGTACAACCGAAACTACCTCAGAAAAAGAAGTTGAAAATTTAACAGATTCGTCAACAACTGAGCGTAATGAAATGCAAACTGAAGTTTCATCAGTATTAAATGAAGATAAATCTACAGCATTTGGGGCGTCTGCAGGAGTTAATGGTAAATTTCCATCAGGGACATATCATGCAGAAGGGTATGCAGATTTTGCAAATTCATCATCAAGTTCACAATCAAATAGTAATGCACAAACCTATGCACAAGAAGTTACAGAACGCACACTAGAGCGAATTGTACAAAAAACAACTAAAAAGCGTACGTCACGTATTTTAAAAGAGTTTGAAGAAAATAACAAACACGGTTTTGATAATAGAGAAGGAGAACAGCATGTTTCTGGAGTGTACCGTTGGATTGATGTTATTTACAAGAATCAGCTGGTGAATTATGGAAAACGTTTGATGTATGAATTTATGGTTCCTGAGCCTTCTAAATTTTTTAAAGAAGCAATTATAAATAAAGAGGAGGAATCAGAAAATATATTTTTAATTGAAGAGCCAAAAACGCCAGAATCGTTAGGCCTGAGTAGTGCAGCAGATATTACAGAATCAGAATATCAAAACTTCGCAGCAGCTTATGGTGCTGAAGTAGGAGCTGTTCCTGAATTATATAGCTATGCAGGAACTTCATTTACTAAATCACAACAAGCAGGTGATGGAAGTAATAAAACTAATAAAGCGCCTTCTGATACCGTTAAAGTAACAAAAGGGTACAAGGCTATTGAAGCTAAAACATCTGGAGTGTCTGGAAGTGGATGGACTTATGTTACCGTAGGAGGAATAAACATGAATATTAATCAAGACATTTTTATTCCTATTGGATCTCATTACAATGAAGAGGTTCCTGTTTCTGCTTATTTTGAATGGAATTGGATTGTAAATGTAAATATTGTAATCAAGTGTGTTAGAACTGAAGAGTATTTCCAACAATGGCAAAATGAAACGTATAAAGCTATTGTGGATGCCTATAATGAGCGTTTACAAGAGTATAGAGATGCAAAGTTAGCAGCAGGTATTGGTGAGAATCAAGAAGAAGAAAAAATCCGTTTTAATCCGTTGTTTAATAGAGCAATTGAAAAAAGAGAATTAAAAAGGATTTGTATTGAAATGTTGGCAAAACCTTATGGTAACCCACTAGGAAAAGACAACTATGGTATTGGAGGTTCTGATGTGCCTTATGTTAAGCAAACGGTTGAGTTTGAAAACCACGCAGCCCATGTAAAATTCTTTGAACAAGCCTTTGACTGGGAAATTATGGCATACCTATTTTACCCTTACTATTGGGCAAAACAAGGTAACTGGAAAGATTTAATTCAACAAAATGATGCTGCAGACCCTATTTTTCAAGCCTTTTTACAAAGTGGTATGTCAAGAGCAGTAATACCTGTTCGTCCAGGTTTTGAAGATGCCGTAGTGTATTATATGGAAACTGGTGACATCTGGAATGGTGGCGACTTAGTGTTGGATAATGAAGATGACCTATACATTTCTATTGCTGAGGAAATGCAAGTTGTAGAGGGGTCAGTTGAAGATGAATGGGAAACTAGAATGCCAACTTCATTAACAATGATTCAAAAAGATACTGTTGGTTTAAACGAAACAGGATTACCGTGTTGTGATTTTGTATTGAATAACGAATCAGGAGATGATTTTACAAACCCTATTACACCCGAAACGGCTTTAGTAGGAGGCCCTAAAGCCACCACAGTAGATCCTGCTTTAATCAAATAATAAATTTATAAATAAAGTCCCGAGGGGTATCCTCTCGGGACTTTTAATTAAACCTTAAATATGAGTGTATTTGATGAATTAAATAATAATGGGGCGTAGCTTTTAATCAGTTGCAAGGATCTGTTAGCACTTCTTTTCCAAGTAGTTTTCAAGACAGTCCTTTTGGGGAGGATTGGAGTAAGAATCTACATGATTAGCGTGAGGTATTACTTTAATGCTGGTATGTATTATTCTCATTTTTTCAAAATAATAAATTTCACATAATATTATATAAAAGACTTGTGTAGATTTAAAACAGTTGTATATTTGCACCCACAGCGCGGGATAGAGCAGTAGGTAGCTCGTCGGGCTCATAACCCGAAGGTCACTGGTTCGAGTCCAGTTCCCGCTACTAAGCAACCCTTTCAGAAATGAGAGGGTTTTTTTATGCCGTAAAACTGAAGGTTTACTACTTCTTAATCAAAATTTAAAAAATTTATGATTTACATATATTAGCTATATCCTTGGGTGTACAATACTTTTAAAAAGCGATATAAATAACTTGATCAAAATAAAATACCAGCCTAGTTTTAATAATAGAAAATAGGAATAAAAAAAACCATCGAATTATATTTCGCTGGTTTTAAAAAGGACTTAATTAGAGTCAAAGCTTTATTAATCACATGGGTACACAATGTTTGGTGTGTCTATATTTTTTTTAGAAATAGTATCTATTTTAAAATCAGTCCAAACATTATTATTTGGTGAGCTTCCATTGCAATCCTTTATCATTGAAACAGTCCAATTATAAGTTTCACAAGCAACTAAATCCATTTCTTTTTGCATAGTTTGTCCATTATTATTCCAAGTTTCATCAAATCCTGTAATAACTACTGACTGAGCAAAAGTAAAAACTACTAACGCATTTTCTTGGTCTTCACTAGGAATATAAGTAAATGAATAGGTTCCGTCTTCATTCTCTAAATAGCTAAAGCTTTCGTCACAATCATCACAATTAATTACACTAATTGTTTGTTTAACGAAACCTCTAGAGCCACCAATTTTATATCTCAGTTGATAATCTCCAGCGACATCAAATTGAAGAGGAAAACACTCTGGGTTATAATCTGATTTAGCGTTATGATAAACTTGAACCCAATCATCTGCGTTGTCATCCCACAGTTGCGCTTGTATGTTTGTTCCTATTGGAACGTTAAAACAAAAATCATGTGGTTCATCAGTACAAATTAATTCTGGGGTTATAAATGCTACAGGAATTCTTGAAACTTCCTGGAGATAAGTAGTTTTTTCGGACTCTATTAAATCTTTTTCACAAGAGATGAACGTTACTAGAGAAATTGTTAGTACGGATAATAAATAATATAACTTCTTCATAATATATAAATTTGATTAGTAATAAAATTCATAATGAAAATCTTAATAAAACAAACAATATTCCATCTTTTATTAATTAAAAAAAGGTTTCAAAAATTGTGCTTTACTATAGGTATAATTTATTTACACTTTGAGGACTAACAGTTCTTTACTTACATGAGTAAATGACGTTTCTAGTATAAATTAGTTTAAGTTGGACTGATTGTGCAATCAATCATTAATTGAATACTCTTTTGAGGATTGAGTATTTTTTTTAGTAAGTATTATAAATATAAGGTGTTTTTAATTAAGGTTACCCAAAAGTTTTACATTTTCGACATATGTGTCAATAAAGCCGATATGGTGTTTAATTGTTTGTTGTTCAGGTTATTGAGGTGGGGTTGGCAGTGTGAAAATCCAGTAATCATCAATCCTTTAATTGCTTCCGACTGATAAAAGGAGAGCTTTGTAATACCTTGTTTTTTATTGTGCTAACATAAGTTAAGTAGATAATCGTTGTTTTTTGCTTATTTGTCGAATTGTTTATAAAAAATAATAAAACTTAAGTGTAACTATTTGGTATTAAGTGTGTTTTGTTTACGTTTGTGCCACCCAAATATTAATGTGCTTAACCATAATATTTACCCGATATTAATTTTACACATGAAGAAAATAATAATTTTACCCTGTCTATTATGGGGTAGTATCTGCTTTGGGCAAACAAGCGGCGTGGGAATAAATGAACTTACCCCTGAGCAACAATTGCATTTAGGTTCACAAACTGGGACTATTCGAGTCGATGGTTTAAATTCAACAAATAATGGTTTTAACGGAGGAGAAGTAGATAGAACCTACCCATTATATGTTGATGCTAATGGAGACATGACTCTTGATGTTTCCGCTTATCAAAATAGTGATGGTGATGACGCCTTTGATACAGCATCAATAAATGGTACAGTAACGATACTACCTATAGGCGTTGATGATGGATATGAAGTGGTAGAAGTTACGTCAATTCCACTTATCTTAACTAGAGATGTTATGTTGGAACTAAAGTACTCATTAAGTATAGAGGTTTTTGAGGATAATGCACTTACCATTATTAAAGATGCATATGCCAGAAACATAACAAATTACTTTACAGTTGATACACCTGTTTTAACACCCACAACCAGAAGGTATGCTCAAAGTTCAAAATGCTATTTTAACAGGAATGAGATAGCAACTGATGCTTCTGCGGCACCAAATGCTGCAACTGGTTTTATTTATAATAGTGGTACAACATATATCCCTCTATCAGCGGGAGCACACACATTACGTTTTTATGGAAGTGCAAGTTCAGGAAGTAGTAATCAACCTACATATGTAAGATTTGCAGGTGGTCCTGATGCTATATTTTTAAGATTATATTAAAACTAACCCAACCCGATTAAAATGAAAAAACTTATGAATTATTTGCTGTTCTTAGCAGCAATTCCTGTACTGGCACAAGTTGGTATAGGTACATCAAACCCACAACAAGATCTGCATGTAGCAGGATCATCATCAACCATAAGAATAGAAAGTTTAAACAGTGTAAATGAACCAACTTTAAATGATGGAGTTAATTTATCACCAGTTTATTTAAAAGGAAATGGTGATTTAACTCTAGAGCCTCCTGGTTTTAATTCTGGTGCAGGTTTGGGGAACTTAGAGCCCTTAAATTTCTTAATTAACATACCAAACTTTGTTCCTAACGGGCCTTTTGGTGATGGTACCGTAGTGCCAAATGACATCAGTATTACATCGTCAACTGCTGAAATTGTTCAAGTTCCATTTACATCGCCTCAAAATGCATTAATTGAAGTAAGGTATGTGTTGACAATAGATTTGTCCGATGAATTTTTACCTCAACCAGCAGCTTCAACTTTTAGTGATGTTTCTACAAGAACTATTCGTTGTTACTTTTATATTGATTTAAATAGTGATGGTCTTGATGCTACCGAGCTTTCTAAAGTTTATGGCTTGCATGGGGAAGCTTACGCATCCTATGCTCAGGGGTCAGTAGGTTATGCTTTTATTCATGGTGTAGGCTACGGAAGTATTCCTCAAGGAAATCATTCTTTGGTATTCTACGGTGAAACTGTAGATGGTACTAATAAAGATACTTATGTTGGGTTTGGTGGATCTTCTGATTATTTGAAAATACGTATTTATAACTAACTTATTAAATGATGAAAAATATTATATTTTATACACTACTAATAACCTCAGCATCCATTTTCGCTCAAATTGGTGTTAACACTACAAATCCGCAAGAAGAACTTCATATTGAAGGCGCTACTTCAACTATTCGTGTGGAAGGATTAAATTTTGCGAATAATACATTAAATTTAGGAACAGCTGAAAATAGTAAAGTGTATGTTGATGCAGATGGTGATTTAGTTTTGGCAAGCCAGCCTCAAGATGTTGAACTATTGTTTAATCCTGCAAATTATTTAGAAGACCCTTTAGATACAGGAGGGGCAAATTCTAATCAAATAAATCAAACAGGAGTCGGTTCAGGGTATAGTGAGGGAGGATGGCCAAGACAAACGGGGCCAGGCTTATCAACTTTTACTTTAACCAAAAATGCAATTGTAGAAATAAATTACTCACTCTCCTATGAAATTTATAAAAGTGGAATAGGTATTTCAGACCATCATGCAAGAACAGTACAGTTTTATGTTTACTTGAGAAGAAATGGGCCAGCAAACGTTAATCCAAGCGATGCAAACTTAGTACGTAATGATGTTGATGGTAATCCTATTAATTTTGCGGGGAATGATGGGGCATTAGGATATAGTGGTCAATTTTATACCAATGGAGACAGCAATGGTGCAAGTGGACTCGAGGGTTTTGATAGAAAGTTTTATGCAACTGGGCATGATTATGTAAAATTAGGCCCAGGAACCTATACTCCAATGTTTGCTGGTGTTATGTTTGTTGCCAATACAGCAGGAACAGGTGCGGTGAAGATGCAAATTGGTGGGGGAGATGATGAAATTGTAGTAGTAGCACATTATTATAATTAGAAAAAGAAACAATCCAATTCAAAAAAAACCCTGGTTAGTTATTTAATCAGGATTTTTTTTGAATTGGATATGAGCTGGTTTGATAGAAACAATAAGAAGAGGAAAGTAAAAGAAGGGAACTTAAATCAATTTGGGGTAAAACCAATAGAAAGGTTTAAATTTGCATTTTACAATAACTTACCATTAGCTTTTTTACAATAAAAAGCGGGTTTTGTGTCTAAATAGGATTAAAGTTTAAGAGTATGAATGAAGAAAATATAGCAAAAATTAATGAGGTGATAGCTCAATATTTTGAAGGAAATACTAATATAGATTGGATTCCCGCAAAAAGTATTATGCCTGAGTTGATTAAAGCTGGAAT
>Ga0209291_1001715_pt1 | contig 19050 bp, 10 predicted proteins | sample GOMGulsemesocosm_FD_184633 | JGI IMG/M metagenome (GOLD analysis project Ga0209291, IMG submission 184633) | Methane-oxidizing microbial communities from mesocosms in the Gulf of Mexico - GOM9B Gulf of Mexico (SPAdes) (version 2) | ecosystem: Environmental > Aquatic > Marine > Cold seeps...
GAAGGCAGTGAAGAAAAATTAGACTTAAACGATGCGCAAGGCGTTATGTTTATTGCTCAAAAGCAATTTGATAATGGTGGTGTCTTAACGGTTAATGTTCGGCGTGAATCCCAAGAGGTATTGCAAAAATTTGGTAGTCCAATCGAAGGTTTTCCTAATCAAGTAGAGTTTTTTCAAAACGAACAGGGCGGCATCGATGTGGTAACCGCTAGAGAAGATGATCTTAGATCAGGTTTATCGGTCGATCGAGATGGTATTAATATTAGCTTAACCGATTGGAGTATTGCGAATTGGTCTGCTGATTTTCATTTCCAATATGATCAATCAAGTTCAGCAAGCCAGCTAAGTTACCCAATTATTGAAGCCTTTATTATTGATATTAATGGCGAAGAGTTCAGCCAAGATGACCTTACCGACGCTGTATTAAAAGATGAAGAACTTGCACAGCTTTTACAACAAGGATTGTCAGGTATTAGTATTAATGAAGAAGACTTGGTTTTTGAACGAGTACAATTTCAGCATGATACGATGGCGCTAAGTGCCGAGTTTGTTATACACCGTAATGATAATTTTGGTGTACTTGATATTGAACAATTGTATGGCGCTAATCTTAATCGAGCGAAGCCAGAATCGTTGATATGGCAGACCCATGATACTAAAGGTAACTTCATCCCCATTGAACAATCAGAAGCACTATTTAACCCTGAGGCGGTAGGTAGTAATGTAACTGATTTTAATGTCGGTGTATTTGGCCAATGGGTGGTCAACTGGCAAAAGTTAACAAGCTTTATTGGCGCGCGTATAGATTATCTTGATTTTAACGCTAAATTACCTTCAACAGAAATCAGCAGGGATTATTATCAAACGAGTTTCCGTTTTGGTACGATTTATTCTCTGACAAATGACAGTAGCATTTTTTTTAATCTCAGCGAATCTTTTACTCCGCAAGTGGGTGTTAAAGAAATAGCCAGTACGCCAGACTATTATGATTATCCTGAGCCTATTTATACCATTAATTTTCCCAATCCAGCAATTGCTGAACAATTTGAGATAGGTGCAAAAACTAGCTGGTTTGAACAACGGCTACAATTGGCATGTTCTTTATTCGAAATCGATAAAAAGTATATCTCTTCTATAGTCCATCGACAGAAAAACAAAGGCCTTGAATGTGACTTAGCTGGTTCAATTGGCCATGGTTGGCATCTTACTTTGGCGGGCAGTCTATTAGATGCCAAAATATTAGCGACGGCTGATGATGAACTACTAAATCGTCATCCACGTATGACGCCAGAAAAATATTTTCGATTATGGATAACAAAAGAGTTGTTCTTGCTTGACCGTTGGCCAACTCGAATTAGTACCGGTTATACCTATGTTGGTGAACGTTATATAGATGCAACCAACGAGACCTATTTTCCGGATTATCAAGTAATGGACTTTTCTGCTGCTATTGATTTAAGTCATCGTTTTAGTTTTGCTCTCTTTGTTAAAAATGTCTTTGATGAGGAATACATCGCTGGCGCATTTAATGCTGTGCCCTTGTGGGCAAACCAAGGCCGTAGTAGAACCTTTGAGGGTACTTTTACTTACCGCTTCTAAGCTAAATTCCAATTTTTTTAAAAACATTTATTTTTTATTACTCAAATTCCCCCTTCGCTCGTCATAGAGTCAAAAGCTAATACCAATAGCCTTTTTCAAACTATGACTTAAAAAAGGGTGAATGATGAATAGAAATAACAATTCAATTATATTTAAAACAACAACCGGGCAAAAATTCTCAAATTTCATGTTAAGTCCCTGCTTATCATTTCGGGCATCAGAAAATGTTGAACCTTTGCCACCATCAGCTATGAGCGCAAGCTCAATAAAACACATTTTATATCCCTTTATAATTTTCACTTTTTTAATACTACTAACGGCTTGTGGTGGTGGCGATTCAGACTTAGATTCTAATGAAGAGCCTGTGCCCGTTTCAACCGGTGATAGTGCTGTAAATGAAGCTGAGGATGAAAATAGTACAAGTGATGAAAGCACCATTAATGAAGGCTCGACCGAAGCTGATGAAAGTCAAAATACTTCAACTGATATTATTTACACTGAAGCTGATGATGTAGCCCGATTTTTAACTCAAGCTACCTTTGGTCCAAGGCTCAATGAGATTAACGCACTGACCAATAAAAGCATTTCTCAATGGTTTACCGAGCAAATTGCTAAAGAGCCGAGTTATCTTCTTCCTGTATTTTCAGAAATGTCTAAAACGTCAACTTCAGACGAAGAGTTAAGTTTTCTAGAAATAGAATCAACGACTATAGGTTTTTGGCGAAATGCTATTACTGGCCAGGATCAGTTACGTCAAAGAATGGCATTTGCCTTGTCTGAGCTACTTGTTGTCTCAAATGGTGGCGGTGAAGAATTGACAGATGTGCCAAGTGCTGTTGCGTACTTTCAAGATTTATTAATTGAGCATGCATTCGGTAATTATCGAGATATCCTTGAAGCTGTCACGTATTCACCTGCAATGGGTTATTACTTAACGTATCAGGGAAGTGAAAAAGGAGATCCTGTTACCGGACGTATGCCTGATGAAAATTATGCCCGAGAGTTATTGCAGCTGTTCACCATAGGTGTGGTTGAATTAAATATGGATGGCACCCCAAAATTGGACACAAACGGTAATGTGATAGAAACCTACGATAACAAAGATATTACCGGACTTGCTAAAGTGTTTACCGGTATGAACCTTAATGAAATAGTGATTGAAGAGTCCGTTTTTACTGCATACGCAACACCTATGGTCACTTTTGAAGAATCTCATTCTTTAAAAGAAAAAAACTTTCTTAATTTCACTATTGCTGCTGGCACTTCGGCTGATGCAAGTATAAGCCAAGCGTTAGATCACATATTTTTCCATCCCAATATTGCGCCTTTTGTCTCTAGCCATATTATTCAGCGGCTGGTTATGAGTAATCCATCTCCAGAGTATGTTGGTCGGGTTGCTAATGCATTTACGCTTGGAGAATTCACTTTACCAAATGGCAAAAAAGTAGGTAAAAGTAAACGAGGAGATTTAGCCGCGACACTTGCTGCTGTACTTTTTGATACTGAAGCACGAAATATACAAGGTATTACTGCGGGTAAAATACGTGAGCCAATTTTGCGGTTTACGCATTGGGCACGTGCTTTTAACATTGAAGCAGTCACCCCTGAATTTCAAGAATTATTATGGGATACAGGTAGTTCATCCTCTTTAGGCCAGCACCCTTATCGCTCACCGTCAGTGTTTAATTTTTTCCGCCCAGGCTATATAGCCCCTGGTACTTTATCAGCGAAACACGGTTTAAAAGCCCCTGAATTTCAAATAGTCAATGCAAGTTCAGTTGCAGGTTATACCAATTTCATCACTTATTTTATTCTTTTAGATGGTAATTCTGTTGACTTAGCAGATGTGCAATCGTTTTTTAGCGATGAAGGTGTCTCTCTTGATTTCACTAATGCCCCGCAAAGCTTTGTAGCTAAATATGAAGTGGAGCTTGGACTGATTAATAATCAAGAAAAGCTCATTGACCATTTAGATTTATTATTAACCTACGGTACGCTTTCAAAGCAAACACGTAGTTATATTCTATCAACGCTCAATAAGTTACCCGAAGATTCTCAAGATAATGGCCTGTATAAGATACAACTAGCAGTTCTTTTGATAATGACCTCACCTGACTACTTAATTCAACAATAGGAATACATATTATGGCTATGGACCGTCGTTCATTTTTAAAAGCAAGTTCATTTTCTTTAGCTACCGCCTCTTTAGGTGGTATGGCTTCACTATTAACGAGCATAAAGAGTCAGGCAAATGAAAACTCTGATTATAAAGCGTTAGTTTGTTTATTTTTTTATGGTGGCATGGACAATCACGACACAGTTATTCCTTACGACAGCCAAAGTTATAACCGCTGGGCTGATATTAGAAAAACCTTGTTAGCACAACAAAGTTCACCAAGGTTAAAAGAAAACTTGTTACCGCTTTCACCTTTAAACGCCGCACAATTTGGTGGTAGAAAGTTTGCATTACCTCAAGAGTTATCGGGTATTCATAATCTATTTCAAACGGGAAACGCGGCTATTATTGGTAATGTCGGCCCGCTTATTGAACCGACAAATGCCAATTCATTTGAAGAGGATATTGTAAAACTTCCACCTCGTTTATTTTCACATAATGATCAACAGGCAACTTGGATGTCAGGCGCTACAGAAGGTGCTAAATACGGTTGGGCCGGATTATATGCCGATGCTATAGCGAGTAAAAATTCATCTGGCTCTAATACTTTTACCAATATAACTACAGGGGGCGGCGAATTATTTCTAACAGGAAAAAACACCACGCCTTACCAAGTATCAGGTGGGCGGGCATTAAGTTTAGATATTATAGATGAAACAGAACAAGAGTCCTTTGCTGCACATTTGAGTGAGCATTTTCGTTCTGAGTATCTTCAGGGAGAATCATTATTACAACAAGATATGGTAAACAAAATACGTGATTCTTTTGATGCTAACAAACAATATAATTCGGCCACTGGCTCTGATCCCTTGTTCAATACCCAATTCCCTGCAACAGGTTTAGGTAGTCAATTAAAATCAGTAACACAATCTATTGCGGCAAGAGAGCAGTTAAATACAAATCGGCAAGTATTTATCGTTGCCATGGGAGGGTTTGACACCCATTCAGGTCAGGCAAGTACTTTGCCTAAATTACAAACTCAAATTGATGAAGGGGTGGTGGCATTTTATCAAGCAATAACAGAATTAGGTTTACAAAATGATGTAACCCTATTTACCGCATCTGATTTTGGTCGCACGCTGGCGACGAATGGCGATGGTACTGACCATGGTTGGGGCTCGCACCATTTTGTTATTGGCGGAGGAGTACAAGGTCAGCAGATATTAGGTGATATTCCCATTGCAGATTTTGGCCATGCCTTAGATGCAGGAAGTGGACGTTTAATCCCAACGCAGTCGATTGATCAATACGCCGCAGCATTGGGACACTGGTTTGGAGTAGACCAAAATGATATCGACAATATTTTTCCCAATTTAACTAACCTAGGACCTACACCAAATATTTTTGGTTAGTTAATAAAACGACCAATTCTCGTCTGTAATTGGTCGTTTTTTAAGGTTTGTTAATGACGTTAATGTATTTACCTCAACACGAGTCGATGTTCTCTTAATAAAGAATTTATTGATATTCTTGGTCAAGTATTTGAATAGGTGAGGTGAGCTGATCTATTAGTTATCCTTGAGTAGGTCACCTAACTCTAAAGCTGCCTGACGCAATACAGATTCAAAACTTATTAACTCATCTAAACTTTTGCGGATCACTGGAGCATGAGTGAACAAACAGGCAAACAACTTGCCATCCTGATCTTTAATGGGTACTGAGCAAGCAACCATACCGTCGACAAATTCTTCGTTATCAGTTCCTAGCTCATTTCCCTGAATATTTATCAATTCGCTTTCTAATGCTGCAGGCTCGGTCAAGGTATTACGAGCCAATTTATCCAATGGCAATTTACTTATAATACGCTGACGGCGTTCTTTGGGTAGAGAACTTAAATACAGTTTACCACTAGCGGTACACCATGCGGGGGTATGACTGCCAACAGGTAAATGAATGCGCAACGGCCAGTTGGTTTGCACACGGTCGTAGTAGATCATATCTATGCCATCGGGGATGGCGATACCACAAGTTTCACCGATGGTTTCTGCTAGGTTTTTTAGAATAGCCTGACGTAAAGCTTTAAAGCGGCTGCTATGCAACACACCCAAAGCGATGCTATGCATGCGGTCACTAGGAACTAACAGACCACGCATATTAATTTGCACATAATTATCAGCTTCAAGTTGCTGCAATAAACGATGAATACTGGGTTTAGGGATATCGAGTAGAAAGCCTAATTCAGCGGGTGACATCGGTCGCTCGGCACGAGAAATAGCCTCGATTATTTCGAGTACTCGGGTAATAGATGAACCTTTCTCTCTTCGTTGAATTGTCATGGTATATCCTGTGATAAATTGCGCGCTCATTATAGGCAAGTATCACCTAGGTTCAAAGGCATTTATGGGAAGAATAAACTAAGGCTAATCCATTGATTAGCCTATTTATTAGAAACGCGAGTTAGGACTGCCGAGGATACCGTGACAGTAAACTTAATTGAACTAAAGTTACACTAAAGTGGGCATTGAAAACTCAGCCCCCTCACGAACACCGGCAGAAGGCCAGCGTTGGGTGATAGTCTTACGCTTGGTGTAAAAGCGTACTGCATCGGGCCCGTAAGCATGTAAATCACCGAACAAAGAGCGTTTCCAACCACCAAAACTATGGTACGCAACTGGCACAGGTAATGGCACATTGATACCAACCATGCCCACTTGGATATTGTCAGAAAAATAGCGTGCCGCTTCGCCGTCACGGGTAAAGATACAAGTACCATTACCATATTCGTGGGCGTCAATTAGATCCATCGCCTGTTGCATGGTTTGTACCCGAACAACTTGTAATACAGGACCAAAGATTTCTTCTTTATAACTGACCATATCAGCAGTAACATTATCGATTAACGTACCACCAACAAAGAAGCCGTCACTGTAACCATCGACTTTCGGCTCGCGACCATCAACCACGATTGTTGCGCCTTGCTGCTCTGCATGATTAATATAACCAACCACTTTGTCGCGGTGTTGCTTGGTAATAACTGGACCAAAATCGTTGCTGCTATCACTGTATGCACCAACTTTTAGTCCTGCCATGGCAGAGGTCATTTTAGCTACCAGTTCATCCGCAGCAGCATCGCCAACAGCGACTGCAACAGATAACGCCATGCAACGTTCACCGGAAGAACCAAATGCAGCACCGAGTAATTGGTTAACGGCATTATCCATGTCGGCATCTGGCATTACTATCGCGTGGTTCTTTGCGCCGCCTAATGCTTGGCAACGTTTACCATTCGCGTTAGCTGTAGCATAAATATACTCAGCGATTGGCGTTGAACCAACAAAACTAACCGCTTTAATACGTACGTCAGAAAGCAATACATCAACCGCGACCTTATCGCCATTCACCACGTTCATGACACCATCAGGTAACCCCGCTTCTTTTAATAACTGGGCAATAAATAACGTTGAACTCGGATCGCGCTCTGAAGGTTTTAAGATAAAACAGTTACCGCAAGCAATGGCCATAGGAAACATCCATAATGGCACCATAGCAGGGAAGTTAAATGGCGTAATACCAGCAACAACACCTAAAGGTTGAAACTCGCTCCATGAATCAATGTTTGGCCCAACATTTTTACTGTGCTCACCTTTTAATAACTCTGGCGCACCGCAAGCGTATTCAACATTCTCGATGCCGCGTTGTAATTCACCAGCCGCATCATGTGATATTTTGCCATGCTCTTCACCAATCATCTGGCAAATTTTATCGGCATTGGCTTCAAGTAATTCTTTAAAACGAAACATGACGCGTGCGCGTTTTATTACCGGCGTATTACGCCATGCTGGAAACGCAGCCTGAGCACAACTAATAGCTTGTTCGACCGTTTCAACAGATGCGAGGGCTACTTTTCGAGTAACCTGCCCCGTTGCTGGATTAAATATATCTTGGGTACGTGATGAGCCAGTGCATAGTTCACCGTTGATTAAGTGTCCGATAATGTTCATAAAAATTCCTAAACTAAGTTATAAAATAATGTCTAAATAAGCGCTAAAATAATTGTATTAACAAATGTTAAACCCACAAACCTTGATAGATTTCCATCATGTCGCTAATTGATGGTTCAATGGGATTATTGCTCGGTGATCCAGAAGCCAATGCCTGCTCGGCCATGGTTCGACAAACCTTAAAAAAGTCAGCGCGCTTAATACCAAACTGCTCCGGCGTTGGTACCGCTAATTCCTCGTTTAATGCGCGCAGTTCGATTAATAATTTTTGATTAGCAAACTCATTACTATCTTGCTCAGAGGCAATACCCATTGCTCGCGCACACTCGGCATAACGTGCTGGTGCGGCGGGAATTGAGTAAGCGGTAACGCTTGGTAATAACATCGCATTGGATAGACCATGAGGTACATGAAAAAAGGCACCAATAGGACGACTCATGCCATGCACTAATGCTACAGAGGCATTAGAGAATGCAACCCCAGCCAAAGTTGAACCTAACATCATCGCCTCACGAGCTTGTGTATCGCTACCATCGCGATAAGCTTTACGTAAGTTTGGCCCAAGCAATTTAATTGCCGCAATTGCTTGGCTATCACTGTATGCATTGGCTTTTTTACTGACATAGGCCTCAATGGCATGCGTTAAGGCATCAATACCGGTATCGGCGGTGGTCCTAGGCGGCAAGCTCATGGTTAATTTATAATCGACCAACGCCGCAACGGGCATAAAGCCAATGCCAACACAGAGCATTTTCTCGTCAGTGATTTCGTCAGTGATGATGGTAAAGCGAGTAACTTCAGAGCCAGTACCAGCAGTTGTAGGTATAGCAATCACCGGCAAGCCTTGCTCTATGACCATGCGAGGGAAACGATAATCTTGCATTACGCCGCCATGTTTCGCTAAAATCGCAATCGCCTTGGCGCTATCGATTGGGCTACCACCACCAAGGGCAATAATACAATCAAAATTGCCCGCTCGCGCTTTCTCTACGCCTGCTTGAATAGATTTAACTGTTGGCTCTGGCACAGTATCATCAAAGACATGAGCGTGAATGTTATGAGCACCTAAACTTACTTGAATACGACGGGCATAACCCAGTTGCACCATTACTTTGTCGGTAATAATAAGCGGACGGTTGCAACCTAAGCTAACTAATACTCTGGCTATTTCTAGGCTTGCATTTTCACCTACCTGCATGATGCGCGGTAGAATAACTTGAGTAGACATTTCAACTCCTATTTAGATTTTTAAATATCAGGGCTAACTTTTCTAGCGATGGCGAAAAACAGGTGCGCGCTTGGCAATAAAGGCATGCATACCCTCTTTCTGCCCCTCGGTTGCAAAGGCTGCCTGAAATAAGCGGCGCTCATGGCGCATGCCCTCAGTCAGGCTGGTTTCAAAGGCAACATTGACCGCTTCTTTCGCCATACGAACCGCTGGGCTGTTATGTGCTGCGATGGTATGGGCTGCCTCTAGCGTGGTTTGTAATAACTCATTAGCTGGAACAACTCGCGCTACTAATCCAGCGGCTTTAGCTTCTTGAACATCGATTGTTCTACCCGTGAGTACCAGATCCATCGCCAGTGACTTGCCAACCGCATTGGCCAAGCGCTGTGAACCACCTATGCCTGGCAAAATGCCAAGCTTGATTTCCGGTTGTCCAAATTGAGCATCTTCAGAAGCAATAATAAAATCACACATCAAGGCTAGCTCACAACCACCGCCCAGTGCATAACCACTGACGGCGGCAATAATAGGTTTGCTGATTAAACGCAGTTCATCCCAAGGGGCAAAAATATCATCACAATAAAACTCGGCGTAAGTCAGATTTGCCATTTCTTCAATATCGGCGCCGGCGGCAAATGCTCGCGCGCTGCCAGTAATAATAATCGCCCCTATATTATCGTCAGCATCGAAAGCTTTTAAGGTATCGACCACTTCTCTGGCCAGTTGTCTACTCAAAGCATTTAGGCTTTTAGGTCTATGCAGGGTGATCATTCCTACTCGTTCACGGCGTTCGACCAGTATGGTTTCCAGCACAGTTACTGTAGATTGTGTGCAAGTTGCTGATTCAGCACTATCTTTAGTTTCGTTACTTTGCTGTTGTCCTGCTTCGGGCTTAGTTTTAACCTTGCTTTTACTGTTCATAATTCAACTCTCTCTTTTAGAATATTAAGGATTAACTGGCAGACGTTTCTTTGGCTTGAGTCTTTAATTCATTATCCTCCGAATTTTGCGGAGGCTGTGGTGTTGGCGCATAAGCACCGTTGTTAGCCATCAATTCGGCTAAAATTGCCTCTCGATGTTCGTTAAGCCCTGGCGACTTGAGTGGTTTTTCAGGATCTATTTCTGTTAGTGAGCTCATCTTGATTGGATTACCAGCGGTGCGTATTGGTCTATCACCTTCGCCTTTCACTTTAACGATCATATTGCGCGCTAGCAGTTGTGGATGGGTAAATAATTTATCTATGGTGTTTATCGGCGAACAAGGCACTCCTGCTTCATTGAGCGCATCAATCCAATGCTGCATTGGCTCGGTAAGTGTTATCGCCTCAACATCTTCAACCAGTTTTTTGCGATTTTGGACACGTAAATCGTTGGTTAGAAACTGTGCATCTAAAGCCAATTGAGGTGAACCCAAAGCATCCATCATTAACATGAACAAGGTATCATTGCCGGCACAGATGACGAACTTGCCATCACTTGCGGCAAAGGTTTCAAAGGGGGCCAGTGATGGATGATTATCACCGGTTCGTGTTGGTACAATACCTTCCACGTCATAGCGTGCCAACGCCGTTTCCATCAACGCCGCCTGACAGTCGAGCATGCCAATATCGATTCGTGTGCCTTGGGCATCACGGGTTCGGCTATAAAGTGCTGACAAAATACCAATAGCGCCAAAGAGAGCAGCACCTAAGTCACCAAAACTAGTGCCTACACGAGCAGGCTCCGCCCCTGGCCATCCAGTCAGACTCATTACTCCGCCCATTGCCTGTACCACCATATCGTAACCAGGTAAGTCACTGAATGGGCCACTGTGACCAAAACCGGAAATGGACGAATAAATAATATGGGGATGAGTTTTAGCAAGACGCTCTGGTCCGTAACCAAGGCGCTCCATTACACCAGGGCGGAAATTTTCAACAACCACATCACAACTGTCCAACAGGCGTTCTAATAACTCTCTGTCACGTGGTGATTTAATATCAAGCGAAATGCTCTCTTTACCGCGGTTAAAACACATAAAGTAAGCTGAATCAACGCCGACGAAAGGCCCAAATGCACGGGTATCATCACCAGTACCAAAGCGTTCAACTTTGATAACCCGTGCGCCAAGATCAGCCAAAACCATGGTGCAATAGGGGCCAGCCAATACACGAGAAAAATCCAATACGGTAATGCCATCTAGAGGGCCAGGCTTTACTTCTGTTTCACTTATTTGATTGTTCATTACGAGTCCGCTTGTTAATTTAATCTTGCCAAACCTAAAGTGAGACAAAACGTATCGAATTAACAAAATACACGATCACCTATAATGAGTCAATATGTATCAGTATTGTTATAAAAATCATTAAGGATGCATCTGTGGATGAATAACAGTATGAGAAAATTGAATTCCGGGCATAAAAAAAGGCCTGTAGCAAAAGCTACTGGCCTTCCATTAAAACCGTCAACTTATTTTAGGACGGGACATAATCAATAACTGAGACTAACTTAAATCGAGCTATGCAAAGTAAAATGAAAACAATGTTAATCTTCTACGCGAACGCCCCAAACATCATGTTCGTCGGCATGAATTATTTGTACCCAAAGTTGATCACCAGGTTTGGCGTCAAAATCATCAGACAGATACACTTTACCATCAACTTCTGGTGCGTCCATGTAAGAGCGACCTACAATACCAAGGTCGTTTACTTCATCAACTAAAATTAAGTACTCTTGGCCTATGCGAGCTTGTAGTTTATCAGCACTTATTTTCGCTTGTACTTCCATAAAACGTTGTAAGCGCTCTTCCATTACTTCCTCTGATACATGGTCAGGTAAAGCATTAGCAGTAGCACCTTCTACTGGCGAATATTTAAAACAGCCTACACGGTCTAATTGTGCTTCTTCTAAAAACTCTAAAAGCTCTTGGAACTCTTCTTCAGTTTCACCAGGGAAGCCAACAATAAAGGTTGAACGAATAACCAGTTCAGGACAAATTTCACGCCACTTAGCAATACGTTCTAACACGCGATCTGAACTACCAGGACGTTTCATTAATTTAAGAATACGTTTGTTGGCATGTTGAAAAGGAATATCTAAATACGGCAGTATTTTTCCTTCAGCCATTAATGGAATGATTTTATCAACATGTGGGTAAGGATAAACATAGTGCAAACGTACCCAAACGCCCTGCTTGCCCAACTCTTCACATAACTGCTGCATATGTGTTTTAACCGGCATACCATCCCAAAAGTCGGTTTTATGTTTAACATCTACGCCATAAGCAGAAGTATCTTGTGAGATAACTAATAACTCTTTAACGCCAGCTTTCACCAAACGTTGCGCTTCACCTAATACATCACCAACTGGACGTGAATCTAAATCACCACGCATTGACGGAATAATACAGAAGGTACAACGATGGTTACAGCCTTCAGATATTTTTAAATAAGCGTAATGTTTAGGGGTAAGTTTTACGCCCTGCTCTGGCACTAGATCAATAAACGGATTATGAGCAGGTTTAGTAACATGCTCATGTACTTGAGCTAAAACTTCATCGTAAGCGTGCGGACCGGTAACACCTAAAACATTCGGGTGAAGTTCAATAATTTCATCTTTCTTAACACCTAAACAGCCAGTAACTAACACCTTACCATTTGCTGCCAATGCTTCACCGATAGTATCTAAAGACTCTTGAACAGCTGAGTCGATAAAACCACAGGTATTAACGATAACTAACTCGGCATCATCGTAGCTATTAGTGACATCATAACCTTCAGTGCGAAGTTGGGTTAGGATGCGCTCACTATCAACAAGGTTTTTTGGGCAGCCCAGTGACACAAAACCGACTTTAGCGCCTTTTGACTCTTTGTTTACATTAGCTGAATCCGAAAGAGCTTGATGTTGCTCTTCAATAATTTTAGCTGGAATGTTTAAGGTCGTTGTTTGGCTTTCAGCAGAGTTACTGCTCTTTTTAGGTGTTTTCGGGTCGAATTGTTCTACGGTCATAAGGCTCTCAACTTATTCAATATAGTATTACCGGTGCTTTTTCTAGTATCTAATCAAGAGAAAAGCAACGTCATAAATGGTGATTTAACTGCTTTTAAGTGCAAAGTCAGGGGCTTTGCTAAGACAGTTGTTTAATACGCGGGATTATACAGGAATGTAGGTAAAGGATGAATAATTACTTTTACTCATCCTTCATCAGGCAATTAAATATTTTTGAAAGGATGTATAGTTACATTTTTCACTAAATAGGACATCGAATGCTCCACTATAAACGACTGCCATTATCAACTTCTAAGCATAGTTTTTCTACTTTATTAACAAGTTTTTTATTATGATTTTTACTCCAGCCTAAAAATTCATTTTCAGGTAATGCAGGAGCATAAAGCCAACCCTGAAAAAGGTCACAACCTAGTGCCTTTATTGCATCTGCTTGAGCTTGAGTCTCAACACCTTCAACAACCGTTTTTAATTTTAAGTCTTTAGCGAGTTGGAGACTGGCTTTAACTGCCGCATAGCTCTTGCTATCTATCAGCATCTTTTTAACAAATGACTGGTCTACTTTTAACTCGGTAAAAGGGCTGGAAATAAGCTGCGACAAAGAAGAAAATCCAGTACCAAAATCATCAATTGAAAGATTAATGCCCTGAAGACGTAACCGACACATTACTTCAAGCTCTTTAGCCATATCAGGACGTATGTCACTTTCTGTTATTTCAAGTGTCAAGAATTTCGCCGGCAATTGATGTTGCTTCATTATATCAATTACATTATCTATAAAGTCTAATGCAATTAAATCGACTGGAGAAATGTTCACTGAAATATTTAATTCTCGCCCTTGTTGATGCCAACGAGCACAAGCAGAAACTGAATCATTTAATACTTGTAAAGTCAGTTGATGAGACAAACCCAGCTGTTGTATTTTTTCTAAAAAGAAGTAAGGTGTTAACACCCCTTTTGTAGGGTGTTCCCAACGTACAAGCGCTTCAGCACCGGCAACAATGCCTGTTTCAACGGCAATGTGTGGCTGATAAAACACGACGAAATTCTCTTGATAAAATCCACTTATTATTTCATCATTTCCTGGTTGATATAGGACGTTTTCAGCTACTTTACTGCTACGTTTCTGTTCTGTTAACTGCAACAAGACCTGCTCTAATTGCTTTTTACTAATAGGCTTTTTTAGACTTAAAACACCGGGTAAATCAGAGTTTTCCACCATTTTTTTAACCGATGTAATTACATCCTTGGGCACAGAACTTGTCAATACAACATGAGAATTCAAATTACGCTTGGCAATGATTTTTAATAACTCAACACCGTCCATACCTGGCATATTCAAATCGCATAGGATGAGTTCAGGCTCATCTATATCATCAAGCTTATATAACGCTTCTTGTCCATTAGTCGCCGTCGTTATCTTAGCTAATGTTAATGTTGACAACATTTTTGAAATCAATTTTTGTTGAAAGATATCATCTTCAACAATAAGGATATTATTCAGCACGTAAAACCTCTTCAGTTCGTATAAAACTTTTAATGCATAACAAATCGAACATGACTAAATCACCTTATCTAATTCATAAGAGGCTTCTTTTACTTGTAATTGCTTAGAAAGTAACTTGCTCGCGACTCGATATTCATCCGTTTGAATGACGGGTGTGTCTTTCAATATTTCCCGACACCGTATCACCAACTTTATGACCGATTTTTTACTCCAGCCCAAAGGCCATGCTCTAGACAAGCAAATAATTGTCAATTTTGCTGTGCTAATATCTGAACTATCAAGCTCTAAAGCAGAAATAATTAATTTAACCGCCTGCTCAAACTCTTTAATTTTTATGTATGAAAGGCATCGTTTCTTTATTCTGCTAACTTCATCCCTTACCTGCTCTAACTTGCTTTGCCAATGATTTAAATAGAGCATTAATGTTTGTTGTTTATATGTATCTACTTGCATTAAACAAGTGTTCACTCTACTGATAGTGGCTTGGTATTTTTCCGTGTCATGTAGCATTAAATAAACTTTGGCAAGTTCTATCAATTCATATACCGAAGGGCTATATTCTTCATCTTGCCATTGCAAGTATTCATTCAACAATTCTTTACCTTTGAGAATGTTACCTTTGGTAACATGTACTCTCGCTTTCAGTAGTAGTTCGAACGGCTTATAGTCTTTTCTAGAATAATAACTACGCCAATGTTTATATCGATTAATAAAGCGTGAAAGTAAGTCTCCGTTTTCATCATCTGTAAATTGAATAACATTTAAATTTAATTGAGCAACCATTTGGTGCAATAGTAAGGTTTCTCGGTACGAGTGACGTGACTGGCTTAATGCAGTGTCTAAAGTGTCATAAGCGGACTTAACGTCAAACATCGCCATTGCTATATGTGAGGAGAAAATATAATTCTCTATATTTCTCGGTGAAATTTCTATAATTTCAGTCATTTTCTCGAGCGCTACAGATAACTGCTGTTGTGCTAGGTAACACTGGGCTGTAAGCAACAAGACTTCAGTACAATGGATAGGATCTTTTTCAAAGGGTAACAATGTTGCCAAACATGATTTATATTGCTTTTGATTCAACTCTAAACGTGCAAATTCAATTTGTATTTCCGCTCGTACTGGTTTGCCTTGAATACCAATTAAGATGTTTTTTGCTTCATCACACTTATTGAGCTGAATTAACGCTTTTGCTTTTAAAAGTTGAGCACCATATGAAAGCTTTTCAGCATTACTAATGCTCTCGTCAGCTTTAGTTATCGTTTCAGTAAATTCACCGCTAGCAAACGTTGTCAACATATCCGCTAATACACGCTTTTTTCTAGAAAACTTAGGTAAACGTTCTTTAAATGTCGCGTAATTTAGTGGTTTCACAAGATATCCGTCTGACTTTAACTCATAAAATCCACGTACTACACTTGCTGATGAGTCGCCTGTAATAATGATAATGACGCAATCTGCTGATAGCATCTGGCAATTGACCATTTCATCTAAGAGCTGATGACCATTTTTGTTATCACCTAAATTGTAATCGCATAAAATTAACTGCACTGAATTATGTTTTACGATTTTTAGCGCTGAAATAGCATCTTTGGCTACTAAAATTTGCTCGGAACTAAAGCCTAGCTTTAACAGCATACCTCTGGATGCAGTACGATATATAGTACAGTCATCAATGATTAAAACTGGCCTTGATCGTTCAAACATTCTAGCAACGTTATTCAATATATTTACCCTCAATTCTCAAACAACACTTTCTAAAATTACCGACTGAATTAGTAAAGTGCATAGATTCAATAGCGCATATTTTAACCAGACACTTTAAATACGTCTGTTCCCTAAAGAACAGAGTTGTTTGTTTTTTAATCGTAAAATACTGCCAATTTCAAAGTGGGTGAAAATTGATGAATTTATTCAAGTGCACAAAAAATGTCTTTTTGGTAATAAAAACAATAGCTACTTATACGTGTTTTTTACTTGGCGTACTGAGCTTTTCGGCTCAAATTTTGGCGAGCGAAACAGAAGTAAATGTAAAATCATCGATACCTCATGAGTTAGAGCCATTAAATATTGCACTCCCAAAAATTTTATCAACAGAAAATAAACACATTCACGGTATGTTGGTACCGTTATGGAAAAAATGGGCCCTGCAATACAACATTCAGCCACATTTTATTACGCTTAATTATAAAGAAGCTCTTTTGGCATTAGAAAATGGCGATATAGATGTTATCGCTATCGGCCAGTATGAAGAACAATGTAAAAACAAATACTACTTTTCTTTACCGATAATTAAAGAACAAGGGATTATCTATCAACTTAAGAGCAATATAAGTAAAGAAAAAAATACACAATCAACTTCATTAGCCATACATGGTCCGTTTTATATAAATGATATTTTTGCTGATCAACAAACGATGCAAGTAACCTTTGACACCGACCTTAGCAAGATTCTAGCTCAACAGGTAACCTATGATTATATATACTCCATAAGCCCAGATATCTTCGAGAAAACCAAAAATTTTCAACATTACCAGCGTACTAAAAAGCAATATAATCCTACTTTGATTCGAGCAGTGTTTGCCAAAAATAAACGCAAACAAGCCCTCGCTTTTAATGAAGGTATCAGAAAATTCGACCGTTACTCGGCTGAAGCAGGGATGCAAATATATGATGAAGGAGCAAAAGCCTCCTTCGAAATTTTGTTAGGAAATTATTTATCTCAAATATCGATAGAACAACAAGAGTACCTTATCGATAACCCAGTTGTTACTTACGGTATTGTCGGGAAAGGGTATCCACCCTATCAAGTTATTGAAAATGGTTTACTCGGTGGCTTAATTACGGATAAAAAGGCATTAATCAGTAAACGAATTGGCATCACTTTCACCCCTGTCGATTTTACTTCGTTTGACCAAGCATTAAATGCACTTAAAAAACAACAAATTGACTTTTATCCAATGATGTCTAAAACGGAAGAGCGAAGTAAGTATTTGTCCTTTACCAAGCCCGTTGGTGAATCACAACTAGCGATAATAAGTAGACATGATGACAAAATAAAATCATTAAAGGCACTTGCCAATAAAAGGATTGCCGTAATTAAGGGTTACTTAAATTCAACCATAATTAAGAAAAAAGTACCAAGTGCACAACTTGTTTATGTTTCTAGACCAGAAGACGCATTGCGAGCAATCAACAATAATCAAGCCGACGCCTATGTTGGCAACCTATCTAACGCGCAATATTTAGCAAAAAGCTTACAGCTCAATTCTTTGTATATGCACATAAGTAAAGATCTGGATAAAAATTATTTTTTTAGAATGGCAAGCGCACATTCAAATAGCACCTTAATAGATATTTTGGATTTAGGTTTAAGTTTAATTAATAATGAAGAAGCGAAGAACATCAAAAATAAATGGCTAGCAAAGACCTTTATCGTACAGGCTGATGACCATCGTTATCAGGAATTGATTGATTGGGTCATAATCATTGCAGCAGTCATTATTGTTACTATTGCACTATACATCTTGTCTCGCTATCGCCAGAAATTGATTGATGTAAAATACACGCATCAAATAGAACTCGCCTTAGCAGAAGCAAAAAAAGCGAGAAGTGAAGCTGAGCAGTCAGCTCGAGCTAAAACAGACTTTTTGGCGCGAATGAGTCATGAAATTCGAACACCTATGAATGGTGTACTCGGTATGGCAGAAGCAATAAGCTTTACTCGACTAAGGCCTGACCAAAGTGATTTACTTAGTACGCTAAATAGTTCGGCGAAAAGCCTAATGACTCTACTCAACGACATCCTAGATTTTTCCAAAATGGATGCGGGTAAGCTTACGCTAGAGTCAACATCAATAAATTTAGAAGAGCTATCAAATGCCGCAATGGACAATTTCCGATATAAAGCTGAGTCTCGTGGCTTAAAGCTTATCATCAATATAGACGAATCAATTAAAGACAACTATTTAGGTGATCCTACTCGGCTTTTACAAGTACTGAATAATTTAATCTCTAACTCAATCAAGTTCACTGAGCAGGGCTTCATAGAAGTTTCTATCAAACAATTACCGCAATCCTCACCACATAACGATAACTTGCACGATATTATTATTGAAATAAAAGACAGCGGCATAGGTATTCCCGAAAGTAAAATAGACAGTTTATTTACCCCTTTTGTGCAAGCTGAACAAGATACTACCCGCAAGTTTGGTGGCACTGGGCTAGGCTTGAGCATTTGTAAAGAGATAATTGACGCAATGGCAGGCAATATATCAGTCTCCTCAATTATCAACGTAGGCACTTTATTCACAATAAGTATTCCATTACCCCCAAGCAAAGATCAGCCAAAAACGGGGCTTAATATGTTCAGCGCTACGCTACAAAATGAAATGAATAACGATACCTTACCAGCGCTAAAAATACTGTTAGCTGAAGATAATCCGGTAAACCGCAAAGTGATTTCAGGTCAGTTAAAGCAATTAGGCTTTAACTGTGACTGTGCCAAAAATGGCTTAATCGCCTATGAAATGTATCAACAAGGTGATTACGACATTATTTTATCTGACTGTCATATGCCTGAAATGGATGGTTTTGAATTAGCGAAGAAAATATC
>Ga0209291_1001719_pt1 | contig 19015 bp, 16 predicted proteins | sample GOMGulsemesocosm_FD_184633 | JGI IMG/M metagenome (GOLD analysis project Ga0209291, IMG submission 184633) | Methane-oxidizing microbial communities from mesocosms in the Gulf of Mexico - GOM9B Gulf of Mexico (SPAdes) (version 2) | ecosystem: Environmental > Aquatic > Marine > Cold seeps...
GTTTAGAATACTAACGATACACAAATATAAAAATTGTTTTTGTTAGACACGAACTTTATAAGTTAAGCTTACTATGAAATCTCAAGAAATACGCTCAAAGTTTTTAAACTTTTTTGAATCGAAACAACATAAAGTAGTTCCTTCGGCGCCAATGGTGTTAAAGAATGATCCAACTTTAATGTTTACAAATGCCGGAATGGTTCCTTTTAAGGAGTTCTTTTTAGGACAAAAAAAAGTAGTAAACGCTAGAGTTTCTGATTCTCAAAAATGTTTACGTGTTTCAGGAAAGCATAATGATTTGGAGGAAGTAGGAAAAGATACCTATCATCATACCATGTTTGAGATGTTAGGAAACTGGAGTTTTGGTGATTACTTCAAAAAAGAAGCAATTGCTTGGGCTTGGGAATTATTGACTGAAGTATACAAAATAGATAAAGACATTTTATATGTTACTATTTTTGAAGGTGATGAAAAAGATGGTTTAGCAAAAGATACAGAAGCATATGATATTTGGAAACAATACATCGCTGAAGATAGAATTTTATTAGGGAATAAAGCAGACAACTTCTGGGAGATGGGAGCTCAAGGACCGTGTGGGCCTTGTTCGGAAATTCATATTGATATTCGTTCTGCAGAAGAGAAGGGAAAAGTTTCTGGAGCATCATTGGTGAATTTGGATCACCCTCATGTTGTTGAGGTTTGGAATTTAGTTTTCATGCAGTATAATCGTAAAGCAGATGGTTCGTTAGAAAACTTACCAGCTACCCATATTGATACTGGAATGGGGTTTGAACGTTTATGTATGGCATTGCAAAATGTGAAGTCTAATTATGATACGGATGTGTTTACGCCATTGATTAGAGAAATTGAAACGATTACGGGAGTAAAATACGAAGATAAGACTGTTTCTGGAGAAGAAACCGATATTGCTATTCGTGTAATTGCTGACCATGTTCGTGCTGTTGCTTTTTCAATTGCTGATGGACAATTACCTAGTAATACTGGAGCAGGATATGTTATCCGTCGTATTTTACGTAGAGCTATTCGTTACGGATTTACTTTTTTAAATCAAAAAGAGCCGTTTATATTTAAACTGGTAGAGACGTTAAGTCATCAAATGGGATCTGCTTTCCCTGAAATAAAAGCACAAGAGCAATTAGCTCATAATGTAATAAAAGAAGAAGAACACTCTTTTCTAAAAACATTGGAACAAGGATTGTTATTGTTGGAAAACATGACAGCTAACAGTAATGAAAAAGTGATTTCTGGAAGAAAAGTATTTGAATTAAAGGATACCTATGGTTTTCCTGAAGATTTAACGGCGTTAATTTTATCAGAAAAAGGATTGGATTATGATCAAGAGGAATATAAAGTCGCATTAAAAGAACAACAAGATAGAGGGCGTCAAGCAACAGCTATTGAGACAGACGATTGGCTAATTATTTCTAAAAATAACGAAGAAGAATTCGTTGGATATGATAATTTAGAAGAAGAAGTAAAACTGACACGTTACCGAAAAGTAACAACCAAAAAAGATGGTGAGCAATATCAATTAGTATTTAATATAACGCCTTTTTATCCAGAAGGAGGAGGGCAAGTTGGTGATAAAGGATATATTGAAACTCCAAATGGCGATGTGATTTATGTAGTGAATACTAAAAAGGAGAATAACTTAATTATTCATTACACAAAAAGTTTACCTAAAGATATATCAGCTAGTTTTATAGCTGTTGTAGATAAAGAAACTAGAATGCTTTCTGAAAGTAACCATACGGCTACACATTTATTACATCAAGCATTACGTACAATTCTAGGTACACATGTAGAACAAAAAGGATCTTTGGTAAGTTCAAAGCACTTACGATTTGATTTTTCTCATTTTTCTAAAGTAGATGCAGATCAGTTACAAGAAATAGAAGATTTTGTAAATGCTCGTATTCATGAGAATTTAACTTTGGAAGAGAAACGAAACATCCCTATGCAGCAAGCTATAGATGAAGGAGCTATGGCGTTGTTTGGAGAAAAATATGGCGATAATGTAAGGGCTGTTCGTTTTGGTCAATCAATAGAATTGTGTGGAGGAACGCATGTAGCTCAAACGGGTGATATCTGGTATTTTAAAATAAAATCAGAAGGAGCAGTTGCATCTGGAATCAGACGTATTGAAGCAATCACTAATAAGGCTGTAGGTAATTATTTTGAGGGTGTTGAAGTTACATTCAATGCTGTAAAAGAAAGCCTGAAAAATACTAAGGACCCTGTAAAAGCTATTACAGCTTTACAAGATGAAAATTCTGCTTTAAAGAAACAATTAGAACAATTGTTAAAAGAAAAAGCAGGAAGTTTAAAAGGTGATTTAAAGAATGAAATTACAGAATTAAACGGAGTAAACTTCTTAGCAAAGAAAATAGATTTAGATGCTAAAGGAATTAAAGACTTAGCGCATGAATTAGGTGGGGAACTAGATAACTTATTCTTGTTCTTTGGAGCAGAAAATGATGGAAAAGCAACCTTAACATGCTATATATCGAAAGATTTAGTGGCGAGTAAAGAGTTACATGCCGGAACTATTGTTCGTGAATTAGGAAAGCACATCCAAGGAGGTGGAGGTGGACAACCTTTCTTTGCAACAGCAGGAGGTAAAAATCCAGCTGGATTGGATGCGGCATTAGATGCTGTAAAAACATATTTAAACTAATAATTAATCCCGCTACTAGCGGGATTCTTTTTTATAGATGGAATTTAGAACTCAAATATCAATATTAAAACAAACTGATAATCTAATTGATTATCAGTCAAAGATGCTTTTATTGGGTTCTTGTTTTTCTGAAAATATAGGTGATAAGTTTGAGTATTATAAGTTTCAAAGTGATGTAAACGCTTTTGGAATCTTATTTCACCCAAAAGCTATTGAAACTTTTATAGAGCGTGTTGTTAAACAAAACTTCTATTCAGAAGAGGATTTAATTTTTCATAACGAGCGTTACCATTGTTTTGATGCACACTCTAGTTTGAGCAACTCAAATAAGACAGCGTTATTAAATAATTTAAACGAAATTCTCAAATCAACACATCAACGCATTACCGAATCAACTCATTTGGTAATTACTTTGGGCACTTCATGGGTATATCATCATACAGAAAGAAATCATACAGTAGCAAACTGTCATAAAATACCGCAAAAAGCATTTGAAAAGCGAATCTTATCTGTTCAAGAAATTGAGGGGAGTTTAGAAAATATTGAGCAATTAATTCGTTCCATAAACAATAACATCCAACTAATTTACACGGTTTCTCCAGTACGACATATAAAAGATGGTTTTGTGGAAAATCAGCAAAGTAAAGCACATTTGTTGATAGCAATTCACAACGTCATTGCGAACGAAGCGAAGCAATCTCATGATAGTACATCGATTCTATCCTATTTCCCTTCCTATGAAATTATGATGGATGAATTACGTGATTATCGTTTTTATACGGAAGATATGCTACACCCCAATCAAACAGCTGTTGATTTTATATGGAATCAATTTAAAGCAGTTTGGATAAAAGAAAATACTGCAATTACAATGAAAAAAGTAGCAACCATACAAAATGGGTTGGCACACAAAGCCTTTAATCCATCTTCTGAACAACATCAATTATTTTTAAAACAGTTGGAAGCTAAAAAAGAAAATTTACTGGCTGATTTTCCGTTTATGAAGTTTTAATCGAGGTTATTTTTTAGTTTTAAATCGATAAATAAACATGATTAATATGCTTATGGATACCCCAATGATGATGTATAATGTTAAAGGTATGTTTGATTGCTTTGATTTTTGAATGGCCCCATAATACACAAACGTATTCCAGTAATAAGGTGATTTTTTAGCGTTACTTATATTTTTGTTATTCAAATAATCTAATTTAGACTGATTATTTGATATAAACGCAGAGGAGTTTTTACTATAGTTAGTATAGAAATAGTCCATAATTTGGGAAGTGCTTTTATCATTTATTTTCCATAATGAAAAAAGGACAGCGTCAGCTCCTGCATATTGAAATCCTCTTGCTAAACTCATGGCCCCTTCTCCTTTTTGTAACTTTCCAATTCCAGATTCGCAAGCACTTAACACTACTAGTTGCGCTGAGGTATGTAACGCGTATGTTTCTTGTAAAAAGAGCATGTCATCATAAAACTGGATATGCGATGGAATTACAAAATTACCGGATTGAGCATGGGTTGAGATGTGAATAGTATTGTAGTTGTTTACATTTTTAATAAAGTTTTCTTTTGTAGCTTCTTCATTCATGAACAACTTGGTGTTCATTAGATTTTTAATACTATTAGCTTCATCAATAGAATAGGTGAGCTCTTGATTACTTTTCTCGAATACTGGGAAAAGCCCCAAAACACTTTTTCCGTTTCGTATCTCATCTTTCGAGTTAAGATAAAAACTAGTATTAGTGTTGTATGCTAAACATTGCTTTTTAATAACAAATGGCATAGTATTGAATTGAGTACTTGACGTTTCATGAGTAAGTAGTGCTCCAAATGGAAGATAGTTTAACAATCCATCCGGAATGATAACGACATTTTTATACGTTTGTAAAGTAGATAATTGAAGCAATTCATAAAGGTTAAAAGCAGATGAGGTATATGCTTTAATGTTGTTGTTTATGATAGCTGCATGATCAAATAAATGAATGAAATCCGTAATGCTTTTTTGTAAATCGTTCGTGTATTCAATTTTATGGAGCGTGATATCAGTCGGTTTAATAATGAATTGATAAAGCTGTCTGTTGCCATGAAAATAGGAAACTAAGGCAGCATTATCTTGACCTAATTTTTTTTGTAATTCGGGAATAGAAATCGACTTCTCATTAGTGTGGTGTTTTTTTGAGATATTATTATTGTTAAGGGTTCTGAGCTTGATACTAATCTCATTTAAGGTAAAGCTCATCTCATTAATATATGATTGAGGAGCTTTCTTTAGTTGCGCTCTAATAAGATTATTGGTGATTAGTTCTTGTTGCTGTAATAGCTTTTGTTCCTTTAAAAGTATTTCATCATCGGGAAATTGTTCAAGTAGCGATTTCTTCTCTACAGCTTCTTGCAATACAGTTGATTTACTCTTTTCTGCATAAATAAAAGCACGTTCCAGATATGTTATATTTGGTTTTTTTTCATAAGCTTTATATAGTAAATCAATACATTTTTTAGTCCTGTCTTTGTTTGCAGCTTGATGAATAATCTTGGTTTCTTGTGAAACAATATTCTTGTTTAGTAAACAACTTACATGAAAACTTAAGTCGTAATATTTCAATGCATCGTTAACATCTGTACAAATTGAGGCATAAAGATCAAAAAGTGTAATGAATGTATTTTCAGCATACAATATGGCTTTGTCTGGTACGGCGTCTTTTTCAGAAGTAGGGACTAATACTTGTAATGCTTTTTCAAGACTTTCATGTGCTTTGCTAACATTGTTTGATTGTAAGTATAGTTGTGCCTCTTCAGTATACAACTTTCCAATATCTCTTGCAGAATAGCTTGAGAGCGCAATTAATTCTTTTTTAACTAATTCAAGATATTCCATAGCTTCCTTAAAATTATTTTGTCGCATAGCAATAAAAGACAAGTTTTTATAGGTAGTGAAATGAGAGTGTTTTCCTTTAAAAAGTAAACTTTGTTTTAATATGGAACCAGCTTTATGATATTCATGTAATGCAATTAAATTATTGGCTAGGTTGTTTTGTAGTTTTAGTTTTTGACCAATAGTTAAATTGTGCTGTTTTAATGTTTCTTTTAAAATAGTTATTGCTGTTTTATAATTACCAATAGTATTATAAACAACAGAAAGGTTAATTATTCCAGAAATTTTCTGGTCATTGTTGTGTTTGGTTTTAGCAATAGTAATGTATTGTTTAATAGTGTTTTCAGCATTTAAGAAACTACCTTGTTTAGTATATAAATTACCTAAAGGAATTAGGCAGTTCGCTACTATATCATATCCTAAAAATTGTTCTTTATGATATAGTTTTAATGCAGTTTCGTACGCTGAGGTGCTTTTAGGTAACTCACCAAATTGATGGTAATAGTAGCCTAAATTTGATTGTAAAATAACTAAAGCTAAACGATCCTCTTTGGTGGTTATTGTTTGTTCAAAAAGAATTGCTTTTTCAGAGAGTTTATTTATGTTAGCTTTTGATGGTGCAGCAATAAAATTATCTAAAGCATCATATATATCATCAGCTGAGTTTTGCGCAAAAAGAAATTGACAACAAAAAAAGAATAATATGATGATGGTGTGTTTTTTCATTTATAATAAGTGCGATAAAATCGACTTTCTAGATGCAAACATAAAAGATATATTTTTTTTCGTTTATAGCTAATAGGGGGGGTAACCTCACTGGTGGGGTTAAAACTTAAATCGAGCATACATTTGCCAGTAATTAAAATCATCTTCAAAGTTAAGAACATAACGTGCTCCTATGCTCGGACCAATCCTTGCAAATCCAGCAGTAACATCAAACAATACACCTGTTTTTAAATTCACAAACGATTCTGTGTTTTTTTGATTGAATGATTCTGTGTCAATTAACATATCATTAGTTCCAAATTCATATATATATTAATAGTGGTACTGGTGTTGCTTTGCTCGCTAAGATTGAAGTTTGCTTGTACACCTGCACCTATTCCTAAATAGTTGTTAATGTTATAACGCACTAAAACTGGTATACCCCAGTTTATATTTTTAAACTCTGTAGTAGTAGAAATTTCTTGAATGGTTTGATTTAATTCCTCACGCTCAAGAAAACTTGAAGTGCTATAGGAATCAATTGCATTCACAAATTCTGCTTGCCAATACCAGCGATATGATTTGTATGGCGATACTATTGCGCCAACAAAATAACTTTTAGAGTCAGTTAATTTTGGATAATAATTATACCCAGTTTTAATTCCCACAGAAATACCTGGGGAAAAACGAGTTGTGGCATAATTGGTTATTATAGGTTCGTTTTTATCGAATATAATAGCTGTTTTACTTTTAGTCTTTTTTTTATGAAAGTCCTTGGCAAATTTGATGCTGTATTTTACAAACCCTTTAGTAGAGTCTATTTCCTGTACATTTTTTTGTTCGCTACCTGGTAGGTAAATGTTTTTAAAAGTAAATATGGCTTGTTCTTTAGTAAATGTGGTGTCTAAGCAACTATATTGTACTTCTTCATCGGGACATATAGGGCATTTTGGATACATGTCTTCTATCTTTAAAGTAGACTTGTCAAACATTTCAGGAATGTCTGTTTCTAACCGAATAGTTCTTGCAGGACCTTCTCCGTTATTCTGAAACTTTATTTTGTATTTCAAACGTTTAAAACGAACAAGTCGGTAACTCATAAATGTTCCGTTAGAGGACATTTTGTTTGGATCATGGGAAGTTACTACTTCCATTTCCATGTCTTTTATAGTATGATTACCGTAATTGTTATCGGGAACATAAATACCACGAACAGAAATAATGGCACTAGTGTCTTTTATCATTTCAGGAGGTGTTCTCATAGTAAGAAACAAATTCCGTTCTTCTCCTGGGGTAAGGTTATTAAAGCTTATGGTGTTGGAACTTTTGTAAAGCTGTTTTGCTTCTTCGAGTGTTAATGGTAAATTGAATTTAACGGTATCTTGTGCTTCTGGAGTGTGTTCAGAAAAATCAAATGACGTTGATGCTAAAAGAGTAGCGTTATCATTAGGAGTAGTGTTATAACTTATGTTGTTATTTTCAAATGACTGTTCCTCATAGTGGGTTCTGATGTTGCTTACTTCAAAATTATCAACATTGAACTTTTTTTCATTATAAAAGAGGTGAATTTTTCCCGATGAAATATAATCAAGATTGTTTTTATAACTAACTACCATCACCATTTCTTCATTAGGCATAGGTTCTCTATTTCGTTTAAGAGAAAAATCAGTGTTCATTACTGCTACATCTTCATAGTCATCAGTAATAGTGTTGATTACCACTTTTTTAGGTCTGGTGGCTGGTGGTTTACCAGTGTCATAATTATTGGTAGCCCATAATAGCGCATTGTATGTGCCTGGCTTTTTATAGGTGTGTTTAGGGGTCTTTTGAGTACTGTAATTCCCGTCTCCAAATTCCCAGAAATAAGAGTAATGTGTTTTTGGAGCCCCTGCAATTTGATTTAAAGGTGGTGTTTCTGGTAAATATGAAACGACATTCCCCTGAATATTGTTCTTTACAGTAGCATATCTTCTAAGGGAGTCATGAGCTTTTTGTTGCTGTGCATGACTATACATAGAAAATATAAAAGTGATTGAAAAGAATAATATTTTTTTCATTTACAAGAGTTAAAAGTTAGAGTTAGAATTCAATATACAAAAAAGCTATGGTTGTACAACCATAGCTTTTTTTACAACATTGATAATTATGGCAAATCATTAATTAATTGAACTAATTGAGCTTCTGTAGCAATGCTTGTTTCTCCCATATTAAATGTAATGGTGTCATCAGCTACAATAGTAACTTCCTGAATAGCATATCTCCAATCACCACCTTCTTCAGTTACAAATATGATATGACATTCTAAACCAATTGGAATTTGTCCATAGTGCTCAGAAAATAAACCAGTATCAGCATTATAAGTATCTAAATGAGCTAAAGCATTATCTTCACCATCAAATGAAATGTATACAGCACTGTTTTCATTATCGTAGTTGTCAGGAACATCTACAAGAATAGTTGTTTTTGGTCTTGGGTCGTTATAAAATTTATCAACGTTAGTCCAACCAAAATCTCCAAGAAAAGTATAGTAAACTCCACCACCAGTTTGACCGTTTTCTAAAAATAATTCATCATTACCACCTCCGGTATTAGGGTCCATATCTTGTTCCCAAGCAATATCACCATTAGCGTCCGTAATTACATCCCATAATACCATATCATAGTCGTCACCTCCAGTTAAACCAGTTGGGATTTCTAATTGAAAAGGACAACCTAAATCTAATTGTTCTCCATTTTGAGTTGCATTAAGGTAGAATTCCCCTCCTGAAATTAATAATGCCTTATCGCCATTAGGTAAAACTCCCATTGTTGGCTTATTTGTTGTTAACATGTTTCCTTTTCCGAATAACTCTACATAGGATACATCTACTTGACCAGTAATGGCCGTGTTGTTTAATGTTAAGCAGCTTCCATCTACTCTAATTGTTACTCCATTAGTTGAAGTGAAAACTCCCATACCATCTTCGGTATTAAATTGAAATTGTTGCGAATTGTTGTTTAAGGCAACAGTTCTTAAATCACCAAAGTCTTGTTCAGTTGGTGTTTGATCTATAATGATTGGAGTATTGTTGTCGTCATCATTACAACTTGTAAAAAGTATAGAAGATACTAATAAGGTGCTTAAAAATAGATTTGATTTTTTCATGATTCGTGTTTTTTATTGTTTAATACATATTTAGATACAAGGAAGAGTGATTTTGTTACCCCTTGTTTTGAAAAAAATACGTTTAAACCTTTCTTTTAAGTTGTTGAATAGGCTTGAATGTGTTGTTTTTGCTGAGTTTAATAGGTTTTTATTTTTTTAATATTTTTTTTGAAAATAGTTGAGGTAATTGTGTTTTCGAAAGGTTTTTTAGTCATCCTTCATTTAAATGACTACACTTTTTAAGTGCTAAACTTTGAGTGAGGTATCATTCATTCTCATAAGTTTTACTAAATTCGTTCCATAAAAGGTAATTTTAATGAATGATAAAAAAACGCATCGTGATCAGTTATATATTATAGGATTGTTAAATAACGATTCTATAATTATAAAAGAGATATACGAAAAGTTTGCGCCAAAAGTTATTCATTATATATGTAGAAACAGTGGAAACGAACATGATGCAAATGACATTATTCAGGAAGTATTAATTACCATTTATCATCAAGCTCAAAAAAATAATTTTAAACTTACATGCCCCTTTGATGCCTACTTTTTTTTACTGTGTAAACGAATGTGGTTTAATGTTTTGAAAAAAACTTCTAAAAAAGAGGTAACAATTAATGAAGAAATTTTATCTATAAATGACGACGCTTCATTATTATCTTTTGAAACAATAGAGTTTGATGAGAGGCAGCAATTATTTGAAGAGATGTTTCAAAAATTGGGGAATGCCTGTAAGGATCTGTTAAAAGCTTCTTTTACGATAAAATCCTTACAAGAAGTTGCTGATAAATTGGGGGTTTCTTATGCTTATGTTCGAAAGAAGAAGTCGTTGTGTGTTGGGAAATTGACTAAACTGGTGCAAGGGTCACCTGTTTTTAAAAAATTCAAAAATTAGCATGATGAAAGAAGAAGAGTTTACATTTTTTGAAGCCTATTTATCCGAAGAACTTTCTGAGGAAGAACGCTTATCTTTTGAAAACAGATTAAAAAAGGAACGTGAATTATCAGAAGCCTTTAATAACTATAAAGAGTTGTATGGTTTTTTAGAACATAAATTTACTACAGAAAAAGCAACAGAAGCATTCACTAAAAATCTAAGTGAAATTTCCAAGGGTTACTTTAGTAGTAAAAAGAAAACAAAGGTTATTAGATTTAAACCATGGCAATATGCAGCTGCAGCTAGTGTGGTTTTATTCCTAGGAATAACGATGTTTAATAATTTTGGAGGGAACCCTGCATATTCGGATTTTGCGGTACATGAAACCTTAAGTTTAACAGAAAGAGGAAATCAAAATAAGTTATACTTAAATGCAGAGCAGGCTTTTAATTCTAATAACTATGAACAGGCGGAGCAATTGTTTAGCGAAATTTTAGCTAGTAACCCTAATTTGGTTGAGGTTGAATTATATAAAGCTATTTCCTTAATAGAGATCAATCAATTTACTTTAGCTGATACAATTTTGTTAGGTATTTCAAACCAAAATTCAGCATATAAATATAGTGCCAAATGGTATTTGGCATTAAGCAAATTAAAACAGAAACAGTATGATGACTGTGATTTGTTTTTAAAAGAAATACCAGTAGGTTCCGATGTGTATGAGTTAGCGCAAGAGTTATTGAGTGTATTGTAAATTATTATAGTATAGTGTTTAATAAAAAAAACTCTTACTAATGAATGTAAAGAGGTAATTGCTTCTCCAAAAAGCAAAAACATAAAGCTGACACTACCTATTAGTTCAGTATGAAGGATGGTCTTACTTTTAAATAGTGTTTTTTTAACATCGTATTGGGTAAAAAAATTGTAGTTTTGGAACAGTTAAAAAATAAACTAAACAATTATGAAAAAACTACTTTTTATTTTAGCTATTGGATTAGCAACATTAACTTCTTGTGAGTCTGATTTAGTAAGCGCGCCACCAAGTGACAGTGTTGGAGGTGGAGTCACTTCAAGTAATTTAGTTGGGTCTTGGGAAATGACATCACTTAATTATAATGGAACTACTGTAACTTCAACTCAAGGAATAAATATTACTGCAGATTTTGTAGGGCAAGGTTCTGATTATAATTATATTATGGAATTTACTGAAGCACCTAATAATTATTTTTCAACAGGTACATATGACATAGAATTAGCAACAACTATTTCGGGACAAACAACTATTAGTAATACAAATGATTTAAATGCAACGAGTAACGGAACATGGGAGAAAAACGGCAATGTTTTAACTTTTACAAATGCATCTAATAATAACGAAGTTAGTGATGCTACTATTGAAATATTATCTGACACAACTTTGAAATTTACAACTTCAGTTGTAAAAAGTGTTACACAACAAGGAGTTAATGTGGATACAACAACAAATTCTGTTTCAATATTTAATAGATTATAAAAGAATGATTTAATTACTTCAATAAAAGCCTCAAGTTTTTCTTGAGGCTTTTTGATTTAAAGGAAAACTTATCGTTACATAAATAAAAACTAACAAAATGAAAAAGCTAATGTACATTATTGCTATTGGGGTAGCAATGTTAACTTCTTGTTCGGAAGATGATTCAGTAATAGTTCCAGAGACCAATCAAGCAGTTGTATTGCTAAAGCAAACAATTAATAGTAATGGACGTGTAACTAACTATACTTATGATGGGAATAAATTAATAAGTAAAATTGATAATCAAGGACGGAGCACAGTATACACTTATGTAGGCGATTTACTAACCAGAAAAGATGATACGTATAGTGGGGGAGGAAGCCCATACACTAGCTACACAGAGCTGGAATACAATACTAATCATCAGTTGATACAATATATTACTTATCCTTCAAATACTTTTAATGTTGAAAGAGTTGAATTAGTTTATTATGATAATAATTCGGGTAATTCAGTCGATTTTGAAAAGCATGTATTTTTGGGCGATGAAATTAGTCAGCTATTTGCTGAGTCGTCAAGGGAGTTTTATTTGCAAGGAGGTAATATTGTGAAAAGTAATAGTGATTCAGCAATATTAGAGTATATATATACTCATGATGATAAAAATGCTCCTATGAAAAACATTTTTACTATAGGTGTATTTCAATTCGTTGAAACGTCTGAATATGATAAGCAATGGTATTTCGAGAGTAATATAGTAAGTTTTACGTATGCATCACAGCTATTGGTTGACTACAGTACGGTATTAACCTATACTTATAATACGGACAATTATCCAGAAAGCTCAACTACTATTCATCAACAAGGGACTGTAAATGAATGGACAGAAATGATACAATATATTTACGAGTAAAGATATTATAAGAGAAAAACATAAAAATCCTCAAGTAAAACTTGAGGATTTTTATGTTAGTTCAATAAACTCATTCCACTATCAATTAGATGAGCTATTTCAGTTTGTTTCTTTTTTAAAGATTTTAATTTGTTAGATAAAACAGATTTGAAGGCTGAAGAATTATTTTTTATTGCTAATTCATAAAGCTCTAATGTCAATAACCAATCAGAATTATGATGAGTAGTAAGTAAATCAAAAACGGCCTTTCCTTTTTCTTCTATGAAAGAATCGTTATCTCTCATTTCTCTCACGTCATTATATAGGTTTTCCAACTCAATGGTTTGTTCATTCTTTGTAACCTGAATAGTTTTGGTGTCTGAAACATGATATAAATTATCAAACGATCTAAAATCGGCACTTCCTGCATATGCTGATACTATTGAAGAGCCTACTGCTAAATCAAATGTACCATATTCCGGTTTGAATAGTATTTGATCTTTATAGGTTACTGTACAGTCCTCAAATTGAATTAAAATTAGCTTTCCATGAATATTTCTAATTCCTGTAACGTTTAATCCTTCAACAATAATCCCACTTTCATACTCAAATGAAATACGCTTACCATCATAAAAGTTATAGGCTTGTAAATCTCGTGGCCCCATATCTTCAATAGCTAAATTAATGCCTTTTAACCTTCCAATTGGAGAACTAAACCCATGTATATGAGCTTCAGTTCCATGACCAATTAATTCTTTTTCTCTATTCGCTAAAGCCGTGGGTCCTTCAGTTTTAAAGAATACAACCTTATTGTCTTCATCTTTTATAATTTCAGTAAATACTCCAGAAATTTCCAAACCAGTATTTAACTCAATGGTACCTATCTTTTTGGAGTCAATTAACTTTTGCAAACCTCTCCATCCACCTTTTCGTAGCGCCATAGTGCCAGCAAATTCTTCCAATACTTCCATTAAGTAAGCAAAATCAGGGGTAACATATAGTTGAGGTTGTGGTTTAGTAATGTCAAATTCTTGGGTAGCTGTTTTAACATTATAAGGTAGTTTTTTTACAGCTTTAGTCATACACCATTCACTTTCACCAATAGAAGACAATAATCCTGCGCCATAAATCTTCGGATCATTAACTGTGCCAATCATTCCGTATTCCACTGTCCACCAATGTAGGTTTCGTATTTGTGCCATTTCTGATAATGGGACTTTTTTATCTTGTAACTCATTAACCAAGTTTTCAGCTGCATCGATTTCTATAGTAGAAGAACCCGCTGCTTCTTTTAAAATAGATAAGTTTCTTACCGCTTCATACATGTCATTATCATGTGATGATAAGATTGCTTTCGCTCCAATTTCTCCGAAACGTCTTAAGTACTCAGCATAATCAGGATTAGCAATTATAGGTGCATGACCAGCAGCTTCATGAATGATGTCTGGTGCTGGTGTATACTCAATATTTTCTAATTGACGAATATCAGATGCGATTACCAAAACCTTATAGGCCTGAAATTCCATAAAAGCATTAGGAGGGATAAATCCATCTACAGCAACAGCTGCCCAACCAATTTCTTTTAAGATTCTGTTCATACCGTACATACTTGGGATAGTATCAATGTCAATCCCAGTCATTTCTAGCCCTCTTAGATATGATTCATGTGCAACAGAACTTAAATATGTTACATTTTTACGCATTACAAATCGCCAGACAGCTTGATTAATTGGGGAATAATCAGTGTAATCTTGTGGTTTGATAAATTGTTTTAAATGTGGAGGTAACCTGTCTATTAACGGGTTTGTTTGAATCTTGGTATCCATTCTACTTTTTGTTAAGTATTTTAAACAAAGCTATGAATTATTATCAAAGCTCTAATAACAAGTTTCAGTATTATTCTATCATTTAAATTGGTTTATCTATATTAGCGGTTCTAACTAACGTTAATTAGTTTATATTTTGAAAATATCAGTCAGAAAACAAGAGATTATAGAAAAGTCAGAAGTACTTTTTAAAGAGAGAGGCTATAGTGCTGTGACTATGCGTGATATTGCTACAGTGATGGGGATGAAAGCTGCTAGTTTGTACAATCACATCAAGTCAAAACAAGAAATTCTTTCTCTAATTATTCTTTCTTTAGCAGAACAGTTTACTGCTGGAATGGATGCTATAGTAGCTTCTGAGAAAACAACATTAGAAAAATTACAAGAAATAATAGCCTTACATATTAAAATTACATCGAGCCACCCAAGTGGGATGGCTTCTTTAAATGCGAATTGGATGCATTTAGAAGAAAAGTTAGATTATTATTTTGAGTTAAGAGATGGTTACGAAGATAGTTTTAGATCGATAATTATTGATGGAATTGAAAAGAATGAAATTTCAGAAGTTAATCCTGAAGTGTTGTTGTTTTCAATGTTATCAACTTTACGTTCATTGTATCTATGGATCCCAAAAAAAGATGATGTAAACCTTAAGGATTTGGATGCTGATTTAAGTAAAGTGTTACTTGAAGGAGTAATTGTATAATACTTTATAGGTAATTCATAAACTAAAAAGACATTCATAAACTTGCAAAACTAACTAACAATCGTTAGTTTTGAAGAAATTTCAAAAGCATATGGCTGATTTTCAAAAATTAGTAGTAAAAGATATTCATAAAGAAACTAAAGATACTGTAGCAGTAACGTTTGATGTTCCTGAATCCTTACAGGAAGAGTTTCAGTATAAACAAGGGCAGCATTTAAACATTAAAAAGGATATTAACGGAGAAGATATTCGTCGTTCATATTCATTGTGTTCTAGTCCGATAGAAAATAAATGGCAAGTAGCTATTAAAAAAATAAAAGGAGGAGTTTTTTCAACTTATGCAAATGAGGAATTAAAAGCAGGAGATGTGTTAGAAGTAACCGCACCTGATGGGAAGTTTTTTGTAGAGGTAGATACTGCTAAACCAAAGCATTATATTGTTTTTGCTGCAGGGAGTGGTATAACGCCAATTTTATCTATTATAAAAACACATTTAACACTTGAGCCAGAAGCTACTATTCAATTATTCTATTTGAATAGCAAAGTGAAAAGTATTATCTTTAAAGATGAAATAGAAGGTCTTAAAAATAAGTTTTTAAATAGGTTTGAGGTGTTTTATTTTTTAACAAAAGAGAACAGAGGGATTCCATTATTAAACGGAAGATTTACTCCAGAGAAACTTCAAGAACTAACTAAAAAACTAATTGATATTCCATCAGTAGATGAATGTTTTTTATGTGGTCCAGAAGAAATGATTTTCTTAATTAGAGATGAATTAGTTGCTGCAGGTTTAGCTAAAGAAAAAGTACACTTTGAATTATTTAATGCTGGTAATACAGAAGAAGATAAAAAGCATATTGCGGAGGTGTTAGAACATCAGGCAGAACATACTGAAATAACTATTATTGATGGTGATAAAGAATTCCATTTTGAAATGGATGTAGCAGATCATGATAATATTTTAGATGCAGCTTTAGCTAACGATGCTGATTTACCTTTTGCTTGTAAAGGAGGGGTATGTTGTACGTGTAGAGCAAAAGTTATTGAAGGTAAAGTAGAAATGAAATTAAATTACGGATTAGAACCTGATGAAGTGGAAGCAGGTTATGTATTAACTTGTCAAGCTGTTCCAACTACTGATAAAGTAGTGGTAGATTTTGATGCATAAAAAATAATTTGCTTTTAGTGATTCACTAATGGCTTAAAGCTTATATCATATGAGTGAAGAAGAAATTAAAAAACATGAAATTGCGTTCGAGCAAAAAATCACCGATGATGTTCGTATAGAGCCGAAAGATTGGATGCCTGAGAAATATAGAAAAACTCAGATTCGTCAAATTTCTCAACATGCACATTCTGAAATTGTTGGGATGTTACCTGAGGGGAATTGGATAACAAGAGCACCATCATTAAGAAGAAAAGTTGCTTTGTTAGCAAAAATTCAAGATGAAGCTGGTCACGGATTGTATTTATACAGTGCTTGTGAAACATTAGGAGTTTCTCGTGATGAATTATATGAACAGTTGCATACAGGTAAAGCTAAATATTCAAGTATTTTTAACTACCCAACAATAACATGGGCAGATATGGGAGCTGTTGGATGGTTAGTTGATGGAGCAGCAATTATTAATCAAATTCCATTGATGAATACTTCTTACGGTCCATATGCAAGAGCAATGGTTCGTGTATGTAAAGAGGAAAGTTTTCATCAGCGTCAAGGGTTTGAAATTATGCTAAAATTAGCAAATGGAAGCGAAGAGCAAAAAGAAATGGCTCAAGATGCATTGAATAGATGGTGGTGGCCTTCATTAATGATGTTAGGTCCTACTGATGCAGAGTCAGTTCATACAGAACAATCATTACGTTGGAAATTAAAACGTAAAACAAATGATGAATTGCGTCAGCAGTTTATAGATCAAACAGTCCCTCAAGCAGAGGTATTAGGATTGACTATTCCAGATCCAGATTTAAAGTGGAATGAAGAGCGTCAAAGCTATGATTTCGGAGCTATTGACTGGGATGAGTTTTGGCAAGTAGTTAAAGGTCATGGTCCTTGTAATAAAGAAAGGTTAAGTGCAAGAGTAAATGCATGGGAAGAAGGAACTTGGGTTCGTGATGGAGCAATGGCATATGCCGCAAAAAAAGAAATTAAAAAAGCAGTATAATTCTCTTTAAGAGATTCAAAAAGATTAGGTATGAAAAATAATTGGCCTCTTTGGGAAGTATTTATAAGAAGTAAAAACGGATTAGAACACAAACACTGTGGAAGTCTTCATGCATCTGATGCTGAAATGGCTTTAGAAAACGCAAGAGATGTGTATACACGTAGATTAGAAGGTGTTAGTATTTGGGTAGTAGAATCAAAAGATATTACTGCATCTAATCCAGAAAATAATGGTGAGTTATTCGAACCAGCACAAGATAAAGTATACAGGCATCCTACGTTTTATAATTTGCCAGATGAATTAAAACACATGTAATGAAAAACGAAAATTTATATAATTACATATTAGGTGTAGCTGATAATTCATTAATTCTTGGACAAAGAATAGGAGAGTTATGTGGGCATGGTCCTAGTTTAGAAACAGATATTGCTTGTACCAATGTTTCTTTAGATTTATTCGGACAAGTTCGTAGTTACTTCCAATATGCAGCAGAAATTGCTGGAGAAGGAAAAACAGAAGATGATATCGCATTTTTGCGTAGAGAGCGTCAGTATAAAAATGTGTTATTGGTAGAACAGCCAAACACAGATTTTGCCTATACTATCGTACGTCAGTTTTTGTTTGATGTGTATCATTTGTTATTTTTACAAGAATTACAAAGCAGTACAGATGAAACACTTGTTGCAATAGCTAAGAAATCAATTAAAGAAGTGAGTTATCACGAACGTTTTTCATCTGATTGGATAAAGCGTTTAGGAGATGGAACTGAAGTAAGTAATCAGAAAATACAAGAAGCAATAAATAATTTATGGACGTATACGGATGAGTTATTTCATCAAACAGAAGATGATAAAGCTATGGTGGCTGCTGGAGTTGGAGTAGATGTAACTGCTTTAAAAGATAAATATTATGAAACTGTTAATGCTGTTTTAGAAGTTGCAACTATTGTAATTCCTGAATCAAAATGGTTTCAAAAAGGAGGTAAGCATGGTGTACATACTGAGCATTTAGGATATATGTTATCTGACATGCAATATATGCAACGTACTTTTCCAAATTTAGAATGGTAATTATAAAATAAGTGATGACTCCTCAAATAGATAAAGAATTACATTCAATTTTAGCTCAGGTCTCTGATCCAGAAATCCCTGTACTATCTATATTGGAAATGGGAGTTGTTAGAGTCGCACAAATGGTTAATGGTATTGTTGAGGTGGTTATTACTCCCACTTATTCAGGATGTCCTGCAATGGATGTTATTGGTGATGATATTAAAAGCATATTGAAAGAAAATGGTTATGATGCTAATGTGAAGTTAGTATTATCTCCAGCTTGGACCACCGATTGGATTACTGAGAAAGGTAGGAAAGCCTTGCTCGATTATGGTATAGCCCCTCCTTTAGAGGCAGAAGCTGATAAAGATGTTTTATTAGGAAGTAAAAAGTTAGTTGGTTGCCCACAATGTGGCTCCACAAATACTAAGATGGTCAGTCAGTTTGGTTCCACAGCATGTAAAGCTTTCTTCCAATGTGAAGATTGTTTAGAGCCCTTTGACTACTTTAAATGTTTAAAATAATTAAATCATTCCCGCTTATAGCGGGAATTGGTGTTTATATAAAGATATGAGT
>Ga0209291_1001720_pt1 | contig 19008 bp, 15 predicted proteins | sample GOMGulsemesocosm_FD_184633 | JGI IMG/M metagenome (GOLD analysis project Ga0209291, IMG submission 184633) | Methane-oxidizing microbial communities from mesocosms in the Gulf of Mexico - GOM9B Gulf of Mexico (SPAdes) (version 2) | ecosystem: Environmental > Aquatic > Marine > Cold seeps...
AACGGCCAATTTTACCGTTGTGTTGCAAAGATGACTAGTGCAAGCTGCTTGTTTTCAGCCTTATCTTAGTCACTCTACTCCAAATACATGTTTTCGAGTCATTTATCAGTTGAGTATTTTTATAAAAAACACGCATCTGTTACAAATATTTTACTTTTACCGAATTTTCGCTAAACAGTTCACTTAAAGCAATGAGCAAATCATCACTTGCTTCTACTGACCACTGTTCACCTAAAGCGATCAAACCTGACGCATCAGTCATTTGATAATTAAGCGCCAAAGTTAAGCCTTGCGGAGTCTGATACTGCGTTAATAATTTGGTCACTTGTGCGAGTTTGCGTCCCTTAAAATCTTTTTGGGTGCACTTTACTTGAATAGATTGCGCATACATAGCTCGCGCTTGAGGAATACTGATAAGGCGATTAGCCCGCACTTTCAAACCACCAGAGTAGTCATCATTAGATATTTCGCCCTCCATGATAACAACGGTATCTTTTTTAATGATGTCTCTAAATTGCTCGTAAACATCACCAAACAAAGTCACTTCAATGCGCGCAGAGCGATCATCTAATGTGACAAAACACAGATTATCACCCTTTTTAGTTTTCATTACTCGCTGTTCAACAATCAAACCCGCTATCTTTTGAATAGCCCCCCTAGCAGGTGCAACTTCACTGATTTTTTTACTGATAAAGTTTTTAAGCTCTGCCTCATACTCATCTATCGGGTGTCCCGTTAAATAAAGCCCTAAAGTTTCTAACTCACCATTTAAGCGCTCTTTATCGGTCCAATTGCGGACATTGAGATTTTCTTCAAAAGGATCACGGGTTTGTTCTTGATCATCGTTACCAAAAAGATCAAACATACCTGCACTTTGATTGTGCGCACTTTGATCAGCGGCTTTTAAAGCATCGCTGATCGAGGCCATCATCACTGCTCGACTAGGCCCTAAATCATCCATAGCTCCGCAGCGAATGAGCCCTTCCATTACGCGCTTGTTGAGCTTCTTGGCCCCGACGCGCTCACAGAATTCATACATATCGACAAACTTGCCTTGGCCATCATTACGCGCGGCAATAATCGCTTCTATAGGACCTTCTCCAACACCTTTAATCGCTCCTAAGCCATAGATAATGGTACCTGTATCATCAACTGTGAATTTGTAATCACCCGTTTGCACGCTGGGCAGTGCTGGGGGTATCCCCATTTTGCGACATTCTTCAACAAATATAACGACTTTTTCGGTGGTCTGCATATCCGCTGACATAACCGCAGCCATAAAAGGTGCTGGGTAGTGTGTTTTTAGCCAAGCGGTTTGATAAGAGACTAAAGCGTAAGCCGCTGAGTGGGATTTATTGAAACCGTAGCCTGCAAATTTCTCAACTAAGTCGAAGATATTACCGGCCAGTTTTCGATCAATTTCACGCTCTTCGCAGCCATCCAAAAAGGCGCCACGCATTTTTGCCATTTCTTCAGGTTTCTTTTTACCCATAGCACGACGCAACATATCAGCGCCGCCCAGTGTAAACCCTGCCATCACCTGTGCGATTTGCATGATTTGTTCTTGGTACAAAATAATACCATAGGTGGGTTCCAATACTGGCTGTAGCATATCTAGCTGATAATCTGCGTGTGGCCACGCCATTTCCGCTCGCCCATGCTTTCGATTGATAAAGTCATCAACCATGCCTGATTGCAAAGGCCCCGGTCTAAAGAGAGCAACTAATGCGATAATATCTTCAAAGCGACTGGGTAACAGTTTAGAGACTAAGTCTTTCATACCACTGGATTCAAGCTGGAAAACCGCGGTGGTCTCAGCCGATTTTAACAAGTCAAACGTCGCTGGATCCTCAAGGTGAATCAAGGCAATATCTAAATCTTCTTCTCCGGCTTTACTGCGTTGCGCATTAATCGTTTTTAACGCCCAATCGATAATTGTTAAGGTGCGCAAACCTAAGAAATCGAACTTAACCAGCCCCGCTTCCTCGACATCGTTTTTATCAAACTGAGTCACAAGACCTTGGCCTTCTGAGTCGCACAAGGTGGCCGAAAAATCAGTCAGCTTGGTTGGAGCGATCACCACACCACCGGCGTGTTTACCAGTACCTCGCACAGTACCCTCAAGTTTAAGAGCCATTTCCATGATCTCTTGAGCTTCTTCACTCCCCTTAACAAACTCTGCCATGGCAGGCTCTATTTCTAAGGCTTTTGAGAGCGTGATCCCCACTTCAAAAGGTATCAGTTTCGAGAGCTTATCAGCGAGACCAAAAGGCTTACCTTGTACTCGCGCCACATCTCGCACTACCGCTTTTGCTGCCATGGTGCCGAAAGTGACTATTTGTGATACCGCATCTCGTCCATAAGTTCGTGCCACATAATCGATAACTTTATCGCGATTATCCATACAAAAATCGATATCAAAGTCTGGCATTGAGACACGCTCTGGATTAAGAAAGCGTTCAAACAGCAAGTCGTATTCTAGTGGATCCAAATCGGTTATTTTTTGTGCGTAGGCTATCAGTGAGCCCGCTCCCGAACCACGTCCGGGCCCCACAGGAATATCGTTATCTTTACCCCATTTGATAAAGTCCATTACGATTAAGAAATAACCGGGAAAACCCATCTGAATGATAATTTCTAGTTCGAACTCTAGCCTTTCATAATATAGCGCACGCTTGGCATCAAACTCCGGGTCTGCTTTATCTAGAATAACCGCCAAGCGCTCTTCTAAACCTTTTTCAGAGACATCTCTGAAATACTCATCCATTGTCATGCCATCGGGGATCGGATACTTAGGTAAATAATATGTCCCTAAATCCAGTTCAATGTTGCAACGCTTAGCAATATGTAGAGTATTCTCCAACGCGCTTGGGATATCAGAAAAAAGTTCACACATCTCTTCACTGGTGCGAAAGTACTGTTGTTCTGAATAGTCTCTTGGTCTTTTTGGGTCGTCTAACACTCTTGATTGATTGATACATACACGTGCTTCATGTGCATCAAAATCAGAAGCTTTTACAAACATGACATCGTTGGTTGCTACTACCGGACAGCCAACTTTTTCGGCCAAATTGACACTGCGCTCTATCAGCTCATTCTCACCAGCACGACCCGTGCGCTGCAGCTCAATATAGAAACGATCAGGGTAGTTTTCCATCCATTCTAACAATAGCGCTTCTGCATTATCATTGTCTGATAACAGTGCTTTACCTACATCACCTTTGCCGGCACCAGAGAGCACAATCAACCCTGCAGTTTTCTCAAACAACCATTCTTTCTTAACGATCACTTTATCTAATATAAAGTTCTGGCCCTGCTCATAACCTAAAGAGATCAACTCCATTAAATTACGATAACCCAACGCATCTTGAGCAAGTAATGTGAGGGCAAACGGCTCTTTTGAATTAGCTTCATCGAGCACAATAATGTCAGCGCCACAGATCGGTTTAATACCGGCACCTGTCGCAGCCTTATAGAACTTCACCAAACCAAATAAATTCATATGATCGGCAACAGTCACGGCCGGCATCTGCGCCTCTTTGGCGGCACCTACTAATGCTTTAATTTGACAGAGCCCGTCCACCACTGAATATTCAGTATGTGTTCTTAGATGGACAAATGATTGAGACATAAAATATTATTTCCGTGCTGTTAACTGGTATTACATATGATGATTTTTTTTGCTTCGAACTGCGCTTTATTGATGTTTACAACAGCGCTTTTACAGGTTTGAAGCTTTTACGGTACTGTGGTATTAGGCCATGCATTTGCAACGCTTGCATATGATCTTTGGTTGGATATCCTTTGTGCCTATCAAAGCCGTATTGGGGATGCTCAATATGCAGTTGTTTCATTTCTGCATCTCTTATAACCTTGGCTACAATGGAAGCGGCACTGATTGCCGCAACTTTTGCATCGCCTTTCACAACCGCTTCACAAGGAAAGTCTATATCTGGACAGCGATTACCATCGACCAATACGAATTCTGGAGCTATGTCTAAACCATCGATAGAACGCTTCATGGCCAACATACTGGCATGAAGTATATTAATGTCATCGATCTCAGCGGGAGAGGCGCGGCCGACACAAACACACAATGCATTATCCATTATCTGCTGATATAGAAAGTCACGTTTCTTTTCACTGAGTTTTTTAGAGTCAGCTAAACCTGCTATTGGTTTTTTAGGATCTAAAATAACAGCGGCCGCTACCACATCCCCTACTAATGGTCCCCTGCCCACTTCATCACAGCCTGCTAACTTTTCAATCGCCTGAAATTTTTCTAAATCTTGCATCATTCTCTCTTATGGCAAACTTGCTGCTCTCATCAACAACCCCTTAGTAAGCTAGGGGATATTAAATCCTTGATGATGTAAGTTGGCCTAAGCCATCCTTAACAAATCACTCAGGAGCAGTATTTAGTAGATCCTCAATCGCCGTCGCTGCCAGCTCGCTAGCAGGTTGATCAAGCATTTCATGAATTTTTTTGAATGCCTGCTGTTGTTTGATACGTTGTTTATCGTCAAACAATGCTTTTTCCATTTGCTCACTCAACGCCTCTGGATTGGCATTTTTCTGTAACATCTCTGGCACTATTGCCGCATCAGCTAACAAATTAGGCAGTGATATGTATTTTGATTTTATCATTCGCGAGTATATCGCGTAGGTTATTGACGACATTTTATAAGCCACTACCATTGGCTTTCTAAGCAATGTCGCCTCTAGCGTTGCTGTGCCGGATGCAATAAGCACGGCATCACAGGCTGACATCGCATCCCTTGACTGCTTAAGTACCAGTTTTACTGGCAAATTGGGGTATTCTTGTAATAGGTTGTCAATCTCATTGTATCGATATTGATTGGCAGCAGGTAAGATAAATTTCAGCTGAGGATGCTTTATACTCAGTAATTGCGCACTCTCTAAAAACAACGGTAGTAAATACTTTGTTTCAGAACCTCGAGAGCCTGGCATCAATGCCACTAGTTTCTCATCTTTTTCAAAACCAAATGCTGTTTTGGCCAACTCTTGATCGTAACTATGCGCGATAATTTTAGCTAAAGGATGACCGACATACACTAAACGCTGCTTCGTTTGTTGGTAGTGCTTAGCTTCGAAAGGGAAAAGACAAAGCAATAAATCTACCGCTTCCTTTATCTTAAAAACTCGTTTTTGCTTCCAAGCCCAAACTGAAGGACTAACATAATGCGCCGTCAGTATACCTTTCTTTTTAAGCGCCAATTCAATATTTAAATTAAAATCAGGCGCGTCTATTCCAATAAAGATATCGGGTGGGGTACGAACGAAATCTGCGATCAAATCTTTGCGTAGTTTTAAGAGTGATGGCAATCTAGAAAGCACTTCAATCAACCCCATAACAGAGAGCTGCTCCATTGGCACTTTTGACTCAAATCCTTGAGCCATCATTAGCTCGCCGCCAATGCCGTAGAATTCTATATCCGAGTATCGAGTCTTTAGCGCTTCGATAATACCAGCACCTAAAATATCACCCGAGGCTTCTCCGGCGATAATAGCGACTCGCAGTTTAGCCACTAGCGGATAATACCCCTAGTTGATTGGTTCAATGAATCAATCAATACTTGAATTTCAGGGGTTTGAACGACCATTAAAGAGAGTTTATCAACGGCCTCTTCAAGGGTTAATTGTTGGCGAAATACAATCTTATAGGCGCGCTTAATATTCAGCACCGCTTCGCTGCTATACCCTAAACGCTTTAGACCTTCTGCATTAATACCATGAGGTTTTGCAGGGTTGCCATTGCTCATCACAAAAGCAGGTATATCTTTTAATATCACAGTGCCGGCACCACACATTACAAAAGCACCTATATGACAGAACTGATGGATAGCACTAAAGCCACCCAGGATGGCTCTATCACCTATGACAACATGCCCAGCAGCAGCACTGTTATTGGCCATTATTACGTCATTGCCAATAATACAATCATGAGCCACATGCACATTGACCATAAATAAATTACGGCTACCAATTTTAGTAATACTGTTATCTTGTACGGTGCCGCGATGAATGGTGCAACTCTCGCGAAAGACGTTGTCATCACCTATCTCTAGATAGGTTTTTTCACCTGCATACTTTTTATCTTGGCAATCCTCGCCAATAGAGCAAAACTGAAATATTTGATTGTTCTTACCAATTTTACAAGCGCCTTTTATCACCACGTGAGAGGCAATCTTGGTCCCTTTATCAATAGTGACATCCGGGCCAATAATGGTCCAAGGGCCCACACTCACGCCATCGGCGATAACTGCAGATGGATCTATAATGGCACTTGGGTGTATCAGGGTACTATTTTCTATCAAGCTTTTTTCCTAGCGATCTGCACAGAGGATAGTAGCGGAACTGACCACTTTACCATCGACTTCTGCTCTTACTTCAAACTTCCAAATCCCGCGTTTTTCCGAGAGAATCTGGGCAAATAATTCTAGCTTATCTCCGGGAACTACCGGCTTCTTAAACCTAAGTTTATCAGAGCCTACAAAGTAGTACATTGAACCATCTTGTGGCGTTTTACCCATGGTTTTAAAACCGAGAATACCGGCAGCCTGCGCCATAGCTTCAACAATCAAAACACCTGGCATCACCGGCTGATCAGGAAAGTGGCCGTTAAAAAACGGTTCGTTAATGGTGACATTTTTGTAGGCAACAATAGATTCTCCTTCAGTGAGCTCAACCACTCTATCAACCAATAAAAACGGGTAGCGGTGGGGTAAATACTCTCTGATTTGATTAACATCCATCATTATTTTTTGCCTATTATCCTTTCGACGAAAGCTTTTGCATTTCGTTCTCTAAACTTTTTACTCTTTTGACTAAAGCGTCTAATGCGCGAAACCTGACCACATTGCGCTTCCAGCTTTGATGCTTCTCAATACCGGTACCTGATGAGTAAACACCGGCTTCTTTAATTGAGCGACTCACTAAACTCATAGCGGTAACATGCGTGTTCGCAGTGATTTCCAAATGACCTGTGACACCGCTCAAACCGGCAATAGTACAGTTTTCTCCAATGCGAGTACTGCCTGCTATCGCACTACAGCCAGCAATAGCGGTATGATCACCTAAGTGCACATTATGGGCTATCTGCACTTGGTTATCTAATTTTACACCATCGCCAATAATAGTATCAGCTATTGCCCCGCGATCAACAGTGGTGCCCGCGCCTATCTCAACATCGCTGCCGACTTGCACACCACCTAACTGGTAAATTTTCTGCCATCCTTGGGTCGTTTTAGCAAAACCAAAACCGTCAGCACCAATGACAGCACTAGAGTGCACAATACAGCGCTGGCCCATGTGCACATTGTCATAAATACTGACATTGGCTTCGATACGCGTACCACTGGCAATGGAACAATTGTCTGCAATAACTGTATTCGCACCTATGTAGCAATGCTCAGCAATAGTGGTATTCTCACCGATCACCACTCCAGAGCATATCTGCGCTGATGGGGAGACTTGAGCGGTTCTAGCGATACTGGTATTTTTTGCAATCCCTTTTACTAGCGGTGGGCGCCAGTCAAACCATTCACTGATTTTAGCAAATGCAAGGTAGGGATTATCGACAATGATCGCAGTGTTTTTGACGAATTGACTCTGCTCTTTTGTCACCAGAACAGCACAAGCTTCACTTTTCTTTAATTGCTCTAAAAATTTGGCTTGCGCACAAAAAGTAATCTGGCCTGCCCCTGCGCTATCCAATGGCGCCAGCTTGACGATATTCAAGCTGGCATCCCCGTCAACAACAGCGTCTAAAAACTGTGCTATCTGGGCAACACTAAACATTAATTAAAACGTGCCGCCTAGAGTAAAGTCAAATTTCTTCTCATCATCACCAGCTTCTTTATTGAGCAATTTAGCGTAAGAGAAAGTCAGCGGTCCCAAGGGGGTAAGCCAAGTAAAGCCTAAGCCCGCTGCATATTTAAGATCGTCAGAGTTAAAGCCTTCGTTACAGTTAGATGTCGTCCCAGTATTTACTTTCAAACATTTAGTGGCAAACACTCCACCAACATCAACAAACAGCGATGTACGATACTTTTGAACGTCATTTAACCCAGGCATTGGGAAGATAAGATCAGCACCACCGACCACTCTAACGTTACCACCAATAGATTCATTTTCTGTGTCATCCGGTCCTAATGAGTTTCCAGAGACACCACGCATAGAACCTATACCGCCAGCAAAATAGTTTTTAAAGAAAGGAAAAGCTTTATCACCGAGCTTTTCTGCATAACCGACACTACCACGAGCACCCACCAACCATTTTTCATCTTCACTGAGCGGAGAGATCCAAGAACCATTGTAAGAAACACGGTAATAACTTAAATCACTGCCTGGTGCAGCGACTTCTAAACTCACACTTTGCTTGCGCCCCTTGGTTGGAAAAACACCTCTATTTAATCGGTTTTCACTCCAGAACAAAGTGGTCGTTACGTTAGTAAATTTATCACCATTGTCAGCAACATAATTAGCGACTTCCTCGCTAGTTTCATTGCTTGGCACAACATCGATTTTCTCAACACCAACTCTTAATGATATACGTTGATATTCATTGATCGGATAGCCAAAAGTAACACCGGCACCTAATTCATCTATTTTATACTTACTCGATGAGTTTTCATCAAAATCTTCGTTGCGCAAATATACATCAAAACCTCTGCTTACCCCGTCGACTGTGTAGTAAGGATTAGTATAATCAAAAGCAATTTCCTTTCTCACGTCTGATTTTGTAACATTGGCACTGACACGATTACCCGATCCTAAAAAATTGTCTTGGCTAACACCAAAATCAAGAATAAGATTTTCTGTTTGGGAGAAACCGACACTGGCGGTAAAATTACCCGATGAGCGCTCCTCGACAGTGAGTTCCACATCAATTTGATCATCTGTCCCAGGCACTGGCACCGTCTGAATATCAACATTAGAGAAGAAGGCTGCTCGATCTAATTTTTCTTTTGATTTTGTGATTTTTTCAGTAGAAGCAAGCGCTGCTTCCATTTGTCTAAGCTGGCGACGGATGACTAAGTCAGCGGTTTTTTCATTGCCTTTAATATTAATGCGGCGTACATATGTTTGCTTGCCCGGTCTTAAATAGAAGGTAACATCAACTGTCTCATCATCAACCTCAGAGGGAGCAGGCTGAATGCTGGCAAACATATAGCCACTATTACCCAACACCTTTAGCATTTCTTGCTCTGATTCACTGAGTAATTGACGTGAGAATATATCGCCCGTTTTAATCGCCAGTGCTTCTCTTAAACTTTTTTCCGAGACAACTAGCTCGCCTTTAACTTTGATCTCGCCAATTTTGAATTTGGCGCCTTCATCAACATTAATACTAACAAAGACATTCTGCTTGTCCGGTGAAATTGACACTTGCGTTGAAGTGATTTTGAAATTCAGATAACCACGGTCTAAATAGTGAGAGCGCAAACGCTCTACATCACCAGAGAGACGTTCACGTGAGTAACGATCATCTTTACTAAACCAAGACCAAAAAGAGGCTAACTTAGAATCAAAAAGTTCAGTCAGCTCACTGTCTTCAAACACTGTGTTGCCAATAATGTTGATGTGATTAATTAAGGCAACTTTACCTTCTTTAATATCGACATTCACCGCTATTCGATTGCCACTTAGCGGCTCAATTTCAGTGTCTATTTTAGCGTTATACCTACCTTGAGAAGCATAAACGGTCTGTAACTCTGCTTTGATAAAATCAATGGAGGAGCGTTTAAACACCACCCCTTCTTTAAGACCGGCTTGTTCTAGCCCTTCTTTTAAAGCAGGGGTTTTAATAATCTTGTTGCCTTTAATACGTATTTTACTGATAGCGGGACGCTCCACCAGCTTTAGCGTCAATACATTGCCATCGCGCGCCACTTCGATATTTTGAAAGTAACCTGAACGATAAAGCTTTTTAACCGCTGCGCTGAGCGCTTGCTGGTTAACCACATTACCAGTCGTTATTGGAAAATTGTGAAACACAATTCCAGGTTTAACATGTTGGATACCTTCAAGTTTTATATCCTGTACTCTAAAAGCTGGGAAAGCGGCAACCGCCACATTAGCCCAACATAAAAAACCGAGTAACAAACCTAACTGTTTTATCATGAAACCCTTCTTCTGTAATAAGTACATTGTTCAGCCTTAAGTGGCATAATTCACAATCGCATTAAATCATTAAACATCGCTATCGCCATCATACTAAACAACAGCACCATACCAATCCTTAATCCAATTCCCTGCAACCTTTCGGACACCGGTTTTCTTCTAATCACTTCAATGGCGTAATAGAAAAGATGTCCTCCATCCAACATCGGGATTGGTAACAAATTCAACACACCCAAACTAATACTTAAGTAAGCTAAAAAGCTTAAATAAGCTTCGAGACCTGAATGTGCACTGTCACTAGCCACTTTTGCTATGGTAATCGGCCCACTCAAATTTTTAACAGAAATGATACCTTCTATCATTTTCTTGATAGATGCTAACGTCAAAGACACCATCTTCCAAGTTCTTTGTGCACCAGCGACAAAACCATCAAACAAATCTAACTGCTGCGTGCGTATCATTTCTTCAGGCCAGCTTGGCGCAGCAACTCCCGCGCCGATATAACCAACGATTTGACCGGATTCTAGCTTTTTTTGTGCAGGAGTTATAGGGATTTCTATCTTTGAACCATCTCGATCAATAACAAACAGCAGCGGCTGTTGAGCCGAGCGCTGTATAATTCCAACTAATTGCTGCCATGTATCAACCTGCTGCCCTGAAACAACTTGTACTTTATCCCCCGGCTTAAGGCCAGCACTAGCAGCTCGTCCACCCTGCGGGATGTTTGACAACACTGCAGGTATCGCAGGTCTATAGGGTACTAGACCTAAAGCCCGAATAGGACTTTGACTTTCTAAATCAAAAGACCAATCATTAAGCGCTAAGCTATAATGAGCGATATGAAACGGTTCAGAACTCCCCCCCCCTTTAATCTGCACACTAAGAGGACCTGTGTCTCCAATGCGTGCAGCAAGTGCCAAATTCACATCCTGCCAAGAACTTATCTTTTGACCATCCATCGCGATGATTTCAGCACCTAATGGCAGTCGCGATTCTTCGGCAATAGATCCAGGTACTAGTTCACCGATAACCGGCGCAACAACACTTATCCCGTTAACAAACAATGCCCAGTACACAAGTACCGCAAATAACAGATTCACCGCAGGACCTGCAGCCACTATTGCTATGCGCTGCCAAACATTTTTGTTATTAAATGCTAGATGCTTTTGAGAGGGATCCACATTACCTTCTCGCTCATCCAGCATTTTGACATATCCACCTAAAGGGATAGCCGCCAGTGCAAACTCTGTACCTTGCCTATCCCTTTTTGAGAGAAGCACCTTACCGAAACCAACAGAAAAGCGCAGTACTTTTACACCACAGGCTCGAGCGACAATAAAGTGCCCCCACTCATGGATTGTAACTAGCACCCCTAATGTGATGACAAATGCAATTACCGTCTGAATAAAATCCAATTACGCCACCGGAAGCCATTGTAAACCAATAAGAAAGAAGGGAGCGGCAGCTAATAAGCTATCGATTCTATCCAGCACCCCACCATGACCCGGCAAAATAACACCGCTGTCTTTTATATCTGCATTCCTCTTCAGCATACTTTCTAACAAGTCACCTAATACCGACACCATAGAGATCGCCGCCCCTAGCATTAACAAATAGAGGCTTTGCTCCAAGCTCATTTCCTGAACCTGACTAAATATAACAGCCGTTGCAGATGCCGCTATTACGCCACCAACAAGCCCTTCAATCGTCTTACCAGGACTTACTTGGGGCGCTAACTTATTTTTTCCAAAATTCTTTCCTGCGATGTAAGCCCCAATATCAGCAGACCAAACCAACAGCAATATCAATAGCAACCAGCTATTCTCAACTGGCATTAATTTAAGCTGCAAAAGCCCCCACCAGGTTGTGTTTAACAACACTAAACACAAAGCAACTCCAACCAGATTATTAGCCCACACCCCTTTTTTTGGATAACTCTTTACCCAGTAAAATGCAGCGAGCCAAACGATCACCACCAACGGCATAAACACTGTCATCGCTTGAGCAAAGAAGCCCCACCATATCACAGCCATCAGTGCAGCATTCAACGCTACTAGTGCAACTCTAGTCGCAAAACTTTTAAAACCTAAAAATGGGCCCCATTCCCAGGCACCTATCAACATGATAACGGCAACAAAAATTGCCACTCCCGTTAAGGGCAATACAAAAATTCCAATTAATACTATTGGAGCTAAAATACAGGCGGTTATTATTCTTTGTTTAAGCACCCTAACTTTCCTCTAACTGCTCACTTGTTCTACCGAACCGTCTCTCTCTAGAAGTAAAATCCCTTATTGCTTCAACAAGATGCTGTTTATTAAAGTCCGGCCAGTAACAATCGACAAAATGATATTCGGTGTAGGCCATTTGCCACACTAAAAAGTTACTCATGCGAGATTCCCCGCCTGTTCTGATACACAGGTCTGGTTTCGGCTGATCAGCCAAATTCACATAACGGTTAAAAACTGACTCATCAAGTTCTTCTGGATCACATTTCCCACTGACACAATCACGGGCAAAGCTTTTAGCCGCTTCCACAATATCCCACTGACCGCCATAATTGGCTGCTATATTTAGGGTTAAACCGTCATTGTTTTTAGTGAGTAATTCCGCTTTAGCAATACGTGCTTGCAAAGACTCACTAAAACGTGATTTATCCCCAATCACCACCAGGCGAATATTGTTTTTATGTAGCTTTTTGGTTTCGCGATCTAACGCCATGCCAAACAACTCCATTAAGCCCTTCACCTCAAGCGGTGGACGCTTCCAATTTTCGGTGCTAAATGCAAATAAACTTAAGGAGCCCACCCCAAGCTCAACGCAGCCCTCTATCACGCTTCGCACACTTTTCACGCCTGCCTTGTGTCCAGCAAGACTCGGTAAAAAACGTTTTTTTGCCCAACGGTTATTACCATCCATAATAATAGCGATATGGCGAGGCAACACGACGTCCGTTGGCAGTTCTAAATCTGCTTTTAATGTCATAATTTAAAAAATGTGCGCCACTTAAACACGTTCGTTCAAATGGCGATCACATTATATTTCCATCAAATCCGTTTCTTTTTTCTCAAGTAATGCATCCACTTCTGCAACGTGTTTATTTGTCAGCTGTTGGATCTTTTCCTGAGTTTTGCGATCTTCATCTTCAGAGATTTCTTTCTCTTTCAACAGATCTTTTATTTGGCTATTTGCATCACGACGCGCATTACGCACAGACACTTTCGCGTTTTCAGCTTCTCCGCGCGCTTGCTTAATAAAGCCTTTGCGCGTTTCTTGCGTTAACGCAGGCATAGGCACACGAATACGCTCACCAGATGTCGCTGGATTTAAACCCAGTGCTGATTTCATGATCGCTTTTTCAATTTCAGGGACCATTGGTTTTTCCCAGGGAACGATCGCTAAAGTACGCGCATCTTCCACTGAGATATTTGCCACTTGAGACAAAGGCACGGCTGCGCCATAATAATCGACCATCACTGTATCTAAAATACTCGGGTGTGCACGCCCTGTACGGATTTTCTTAAAGTTATCAACGAGGGCCGCTGCACTTTTTTGCATGCGCTCATCTGCTTCTTGCATTATTTCATTCAGCATACTTCTCTCCAGTATATTCTTCATCGCTAATTAAAGTACCTTCACTGCCGCCCATCACAACACTGACCAACGCACCTGGGCTGTTCATATTAAATACTTTAATTGGCATGCTTTGATCACGAGTAAGGCAAATAGCCGTTAAATCCATCACTTCTAATTGTTTTTCTAACACTTCGTCATAACCCAAATGCAAATAGCGCTTTGCCGCTGGATCTTTCATTGGGTCTGCCGTATAAACACCGTCAACTTTTGTCGCTTTTAGCACTATATCAGCATCCACTTCAATGCTTCTTAAACACGCAGCTGTATCAGTCGTAAAGAAAGGATTACCCGTACCAGCGGAGAAGATTACCACATCTCCCTGCCCTAAGTAACGCATTGCATGACGACGATCATAGTGATCCACAACGCCACTCATTGGAATAGAAGACATAACGCGTGTCGTAATATTTGCGCGTTCTAGCGCATCGCGCAGTGCAAGAGAGTTCATCACAGTGGCCAACATGCCCATGTGATCTCCTGTCACTCTATCCAAACCATTGGCACTTAGCGCCGCTCCGCGGAACAAGTTACCACCACCAATAACAATACCTACCTGCACGCCAATTCCAATCAATTGACCTATTTCCAATGACAGCCGATCTAAAACCTTTGGATCTATTCCAAAACTTTCTTCACCCGTCAGCGCTTCACCACTTAATTTTAGTAGTATTCTCTTATACTGAGATAGCTTTTTGTTAACTGCAGTAGGCATTTATTTTCTCCAATTTATATAGGGATCATATTCTGCCAAATAACGATTCAAGAACGGCAGATACAAAAAAGCGCATGTCACTATAATAGCCACATGCGCTTGAAATCACAGCAAAAATTAACTTTTTAGCTGTGCAGCTACTTCCGTTGCGAAGTCAACTTCTTCAACTTCAATGCCGTCGCCTACTTCTAGACGCGCAAAGCTAACAACCGCTCCGCCAGCGGCCTTAACCATAGCGCCAACTTTTTGCTCAGGGTTCTTAACGAACGGCTGCTCTACTAAGCTGTTTTCAGCAAGGAACTTGCCGATACGACCGATAACCATTTTTTCAGCGATTTCAACAGGCTTACTCGCCATATCCGGCTGAGCCATGATGATATCTTTTTCTTTCTGAACTTCTGCAGCAGGCATGTCATCTTTGTTAACAACACGTGGATTAGTGGCAGAAATGTGCATAGCAACATCTTTAGCAACTTCTTGGCTAGCACCGGTTACTGAAACTAACGCAGCGATGCGGTTGTTTGAGTGAACGTAAGCGCCAACACATTCGCCTTCGATAAGAGAAATACGACGAAGACTGATGTTTTCACCGATTTTCTGCACGAGCGCTTCACGCGTAGCAACCATTTCTGCCGTCATTACAGCAGCGACATCGGTTGTCTTAGCAGCAAATGCTGCATCTGTAATTGCTTGAGCAAAGCTCAGGAAATTTTCTTCACGTGCCGCGAAATCAGTTTCAGAGTTAACTTCAACTAATACGCCGTATGATCCGTCTTCTGCTATCTTAGCAAGAACAACACCATCTGCAGCAGTACGGCCAGCTTTCTTAGCAGCCTTCATGCCTGAAGATTTACGCAGCTCTTCAATTGCTTTTTCAACGTCACCGTCCACAGCAGCAAGTGCTTTTTTACACTCCATCATGCCCAAACCAGTACGGTCACGTAACTCTTTAACTAACTTAGCTGAAACAGCCATTTTATGCCCCTTTGATCGTCTTCAATCAACATTCAAAAAAAGGGGAGCTTGGCTCCCCTTTTTAATCAAATAACTTAAATTTGTATCGATAGATAAGCTTGCGCTTATTCTACTTCAACAAACTCGCTTTTTTCGCCAGCAGCTGCTTCAGAACCTTCAGTACAAGCATCAGCCATAGAACCTACGTAGATCTGGATTGCACGTAGTGCATCATCGTTACCAGGAATTACGTAATCGATACCGTCTGGGTTGCTGTTTGTATCAACAACACCGATAACTGGGATACCTAGCTTATTAGCTTCGTTGATAGCAATACGCTCGTGGTCAACATCGATAACGAAAAGCGCGTCAGGAAGACCGCCCATTTCTTTGATACCACCGATAGAACGCTCAAGCTTTTCCATTTCACGTTGACGCATCAACGCTTCTTTCTTAGTTAGCTGTGAGAATGTTCCATCATCTGACTGCGACTCAAGCTCGCGAAGACGACGAATAGACTGGCGAATAGTCTTATAGTTAGTCAACATACCGCCCAACCAGCGATGGTTAACGTAAGGCATGCCAGCGCGACGCGCTTCTTCTTTGATGATTTTGCTCGCTGCACGCTTAGTACCAACGAACAAGATCTTGTTTTTGTTAGTCGCCATGTTCTTAACAATGCTTAGAGAATCGTTTAACGCAGGAAGCGTATGCTCTAAGTTAATGATATGAATCTTGTTACGAGCACCGAAGATGAATTGGTTCATCTTTGGGTTCCAGTAACGAGTTTGGTGACCAAAATGTACGCCTGCTTTTAGCAGTTCACGCATTGTAACTTGTGCCATGTTGAACTTTCCTTATGTGTTTGGGTTTGACGTCCACACATCCCATATACTAACCATTGAGTCATTCCAAAGGCACCCAGTAGACGTGACGATGTGTGTGTGATTTTTTTACCGAGTAATAGCCTATCTATTCTCGGGCGCACTTTATAACATAATTTACGGTCTAAATGAAGGAAAACCTCCAACATGCCATAGAATTTGGTTACAATGCCTCTTATATAGAATCACCTTAGTTGCAGCGCATTTTTACTCAGTATTCATACCTGGCGCAGTTAACAACTCACTTTAGATGTAGGTTACCCAACATTATGGCAATATTAATTAAAACGGCAGATGAGATTGAGAAAATGCGTATCGCGGGAAAACTCGCAGCTGACGTATTAGAAATGATCGAAGAACACATAATCGCTGGCGTTACGACCAATCAACTCGATAAAATTTGTCACGATTATATCGTCGATGTGCAAAAGGCCATTCCGGCTCCCCTAAATTATCACGGTTTCCCAAAATCCATTTGTACCTCCGTTAACCAAGTGGTGTGCCACGGCATTCCCAATGATAAAACATTAAAAGGCGGTGATATTATTAATGTCGATATTACTGTCATCAAGGACGGCTACCACGGCGATACCAGCAAAATGTTTTTTGTCGGCAAACCATTAGCACATGCTCAGCGCTTAATAGAAGTGACTCAAGAGTGCTTATATATGGCGATGGACTTAGTGAAACCAGGCGCCCATTTAGGTGATTTTGGCCATATTATCCAACAACATGCAGAAAAGAATCACTACAGTGTTGTTCGCGAATACTGCGGCCATGGCATTGGTGCTGAGTTCCACGAAGATCCTCAAGTACTTCACTACGGTCGAGCAGGCACTGGTGAGATGATTATGGAAGGCAACATTTTCACGATTGAGCCAATGATCAATGCAGGAAAACGCCAAGTTAAACTTAACAAACGCGATGGCTGGACCGTTGAAACAAGTGACAGACGTTTATCTGCACAATGGGAACACACCATTCTCGTAACTGCAGACGGCTACGAAGTGCTTACTAAGCGCACGGAAGAAAACTTTTAAACGCCCGCCCATTAACTGCTATCGCTTAAATCGGTAGCAGTTACGCCCTGCCTTCAAATACTTGCCGCCTATAGGAACAAGCATGTCTAATCCACATCACGATATAAACATTGATGTCTTTTTCGACAAAGAAGCATTTACTCTCGAGTTAGCTCATAGCAAACAACCTATTCAAGTATTTAAAAACACACTGGCAAGTGTACGCCAGAGTATGGATCGCGAATTCACCCAGGGCATCGATATAGAACAACTCATTTATGGGCGCTCTATAGTCATGGATTTTTTATTATCCAGTGCGTGGAAAATGTTCCAGTGGCCCCCTGACAGTAAAGTTTCTCTGATAGCGGTAGGCGGATACGGTAGAGGCGAATTACATCCCTACTCAGACATTGATTTATTGATATTATTTGATGATCAAGAACCCGAGCAATACCAGCAGAGCATTAGTGAATTTCTCACCTTCTTGTGGGATATAAAACTGGATGTAGGTTCTAGCGTCAGATCCGTTGAAGACTGCTATCAACAATCTAAAATAGATATAACTGTCGCCACTAATTTAATTGAGTCACGCACCATTACCGGCGAGCCCCATCTTCGCAGTCAGATGTATGATCGTGTCACTTCAGAGGAAGCTTGGGATGCCAAAGGGTTTCTCAATGGCAAGCTCGCCGAGCAAGTTAATCGCCACCAGCGCACCAACAATACAGAGTACAATTTAGAACCCAATATTAAAAACTCTCCCGGCGGCTTGCGCGATATACACACGATTGGCTGGGTGGCTAAACGTTACTTTGGTGCCACCAGTATCGATAATTTAGTTGACTACGGCTTTATCAAAGCCTCTGAGCTAAAGATACTCAAAAAAGGCCAACGCTATCTCTGGAAGCTGCGCTATGCGCTGCATATGATTAACAACAAGCGTGAAGACCGATTACTGCTCGATCACCAGCGCACTCTAGCGAGTTTCTTTGGTCTAAAAGACCAAAAAGGCAAACTCGCCGTTGAGCAGTTCATGGGCAAGTACTACCGCATTGCCATGCAAATGTCTGGCTTTAATGATCTGCTTTTACAATATTTTGATGAAAGCCTGAATAACAAAGAAGATAACGTCATTGAAGAGATCAACAACCGTTTCCAGCTGCATAACAATTTTCTCGAAGTGACCCATGACAAAGTCTTTCAAAATCAGCCTTTCGCCTTGATGGAACTCTTTGTACTGCTTGCACAAAACCGCAGTATCGCCGGAGTACGCGCATCGACTATTCGCATCATCCGCGAACACTGGCATTTAATAGATGACGATTTCAGGGCCGACATCCGTAATATTTCTCTGTTTATGGAGCTATTACGCCAACAAGATGGCGTATCAACAGAATTAAAGCGTATGATCCGCTACGGTATTTTAGGCCGCTACTTGCCTGAGTTCGGCCGTATTGTCGGCCAGATGCAACACGATTTATTCCATATCTATACCGTTGATGCTCACACTGTAAAAGTGATCCGAAAATGCCGTCAATTCAGACACCCTGAGCACAAAGATAAATATCCAATTGCACATCGTGTTGTCAACCAACTGCCTAAAATTGAATTGCTCTATGTCGCAGCTCTGTATCACGACATCGCTAAAGGGCGTGGC
>Ga0209291_1001725_pt1 | contig 18927 bp, 17 predicted proteins | sample GOMGulsemesocosm_FD_184633 | JGI IMG/M metagenome (GOLD analysis project Ga0209291, IMG submission 184633) | Methane-oxidizing microbial communities from mesocosms in the Gulf of Mexico - GOM9B Gulf of Mexico (SPAdes) (version 2) | ecosystem: Environmental > Aquatic > Marine > Cold seeps...
CTTGCTGATACTGCTTCAATATGTGACAGCCATCGTAATCACTCAATTCCTGCAATGGCAATGGCGGCATCTGGCGGTGATTTAAAGCAGAGAGTTATCCGTTTAATTGATCAAAACCAACATTGCTCGACAACCAATAACTCAGGACAATGGTTGGCTTCTATTGCTATTATTCTTTCAATTGTTTTAATCGGCAGTCAGAAATACATCCAAATCCCCACTATAGACTTAAGCTCTGACAATGCTTTATTATACCGTGGCACAGATGAAAATTTCACAAAAATTAATAATCTTAAAGAAGGCAATAAAATAGCGTTACCATCTTTAGCGCAACAATTATTACATCAAGAAGATGTAACTTCTCCGATAGTCACAAAATCAGCAGTAAATACTTTTCTAACACCCCAACAAGAAGACATCGCTAATAATGACCTTGGTATAGTAAAGTTTGATCAAAAAGCTGCTAGCGAAGTTTCTGAAAAAATACATCTCGCTAACAACAACGATTATGAAACCAATAATGCTGTAAAAAACATTGATAATGTTTTGGCGAAAAAAATAGATGATAAATTAATACTTGTTAATAATATTGTTAAAAACACAGTGGTCGATTTTGCAGAAAACACATCTACCGACAATAACAATGTATCACTTTCAATGACTCATCAAACTGTTGAAACATCATTTCCAGCACTAAGTTTAACCAAAAAAATGGACACTGATAAATCTATGTCTCAATTAGCATTTGAGCGGACTGATTCATCATTAAATGGCTCAGTATTAAATAACCCTTATGCCCAACAAGTTGCAAATTTAGCAAGTTCTCCTGCTCCAATAAATTCTCAATTTGATATGCCTGCGAGAACACGTTCAAATAATATTGAACAAGTACTTTCAGCTGATAGTGAATCTTCTACTCAGCTCATGCCAGTTAGTTTACCTGCCCAGCTGTTAACTTCTGTTTACCCTAAGTACCCAACCACCGCAAAACGTAAACGTATCGAAACTGATATTGAAGTCACATTCACAATAGACACAAAAGGCTATATTCGTGACATTCAATATAATGGAAAAGGCAGAGTAAATTATTTTCGCAACACTATCCGTTCATCATTAGAAAAATGGCGTTTCACACCAGCTAGTTACAACAACCAGCCGATAGAAAGCACCATGTCAAAAATATTCTCGTTCAGTATTGCTAAATAGTAAAAAAATTATTCTGAAAAGTGTGCTCTTTTTCCACCACGTCGTTTATGAGACTTCATTTTTTCACGTTGCTCTTCCGTTAGTATCTTGATAAAACTGTTTTTTGTCTTTGCTTTAATTAGCGCCAGTTCTGCAAAAGTTTCTTGATATTCCCTTTGTAACTCAATAAATGCTTGCTCGTTGAAAGTATCTTCCATGGTCAATACTTTACTTTGTTGATGAAAACTTTTCAGACTTTCCTTCAACGCTAAACTATTGTTTTTTGCTTCTTGGTGAATAACTTTTGCTTGCTGACGTTGTTCGTCATTAAGATTTAAATATCTAGCCATCTTTTTAAACTTATGTTGCATAGATCGTTCAAATTTCTGAGTATGCTTAGATGCATCTTTGCTCTGTTTATGATCATGCCCCAGTGGCTTAGTATATGCAGAAGCAAAAGTGCTAGTTAATGATATGGCTAATACTGAACTTATTAAAAGTACTGATAATTTATTTCTCATTAGGTAATCCTCTTTGTTGAATACATAACAACTATAAACTCTGCAATGCAAAGAAACGTAAACCAGTGTAAAGTTTATGTAAAGGCTCCTACAAAGTGAGTTTTCTATTAGTAGTTAAGTTAATATTATCCCAGTAATATAAAGCATATTTAGCAAGATGATTCGAAATTATGAATAAACAAAAAATATTGATCATAGATGATGATAAAGAACTCACTGAGTTATTGACTGAGTATTTATCGTATGAAGGCTTTGATCTCGAAGCATGTCATGATGGAGTTGCTGGTTTAGAACGCGCATACGATGAATCATTCTCCTTAATTTTACTCGATGTGATGATGCCAAAACTTAATGGTTTTGAAGTATTGAAAGCATTAGGTGGACAGCACAACATCCCTATTCTCATGTTAACGGCTAAAGGGGATAATGACGATAGAGTGCGAGGGCTAGAGCTTGGCGCCGATGATTACTTAGCAAAACCTTTTCAGCATCGTGAATTACTGGCGCGTATCAATGCAATTTTACGACGAATAAAGATTGTAAAAACTCATGAGAATTTGATTGATAATCAACAAATTAATGGCGTAATACTTGATCACGCAACCCGCCAAGTTTTTTGTCATCAACAAATAGTTGAATTAACGGGGACCGAATTCCAAATACTGGATTTACTAATGAACAATGCCAGTCAAATCGTCAGTAAAAATGTAATATCGGAACAAATTTTAAAACGAAAACTCAGTCCCTTTGATCGAAGTATAGATATGCACATCAGTAATATCCGTCGAAAACTGCTTGAGTTTTCTACAAACGATAAGTTAAAAACAATTCGTGGGGCTGGGTATATTTTCCTCGCAGGAGAAATTGATGGGCTAAACACTAATGATAAATAAAATTAGCCGTTCATTTTCCTCTATTGGATTCAAAATATTTTTATCCTTTTGGCTTTTTGCATTAAGTACAATTATTGCCACGCGATTCATCTCAGCCCAAATAGCCGATTCCAGTATCGTTTTACCTGCACACCCAGGCGATCAAAAAAAATTGAATCGTCTAGCAAAGCGTTTTGAGAGAGACAATATTTCATCCTCAGATATTTTACATCATCGACGTCAAATTCCTTATCAAGAAATTATTATTAAAGATATTGATAGTGGTAAAGTGATCTCTGTTAAAAAACGCTTTTTATCAGACTTGGTCAATTACTTAGAAATAAACAGTTTCTCCACTATCACGAGTATTCAATTTCCTCGAGCCCGTATCACGGGCCCTAAAATAATTACATTGCAGGGCAGGAAGGTTCAACTGTATTTGGCTTCACGAGATAAATCCCGGCATTTTGACTCTTTCATTATGGAACTTCCCAATTGGCTAAAACTCGCTATTCCCATTTTTGTAAGCTCTATATTGGCTTGGCTAATGGCAAGAACATTGAGTAAGCCAATACTTGCCATAAAACGCGCGGCAACAGATATAGGTAACGGTAAACTCGATGCACGAATAAAAAAAGTACATAAAAGAAAAGATGAACTTGGATCTTTGGCAACAAGTTTTAATACGATGGCTGATAAACTGTCCCACAATCTAACGGCCAATCAACGTTTATTAGCTGATGTTTCTCATGAATTACGCTCACCTATGACCCGTTTACAACTTGCTGTTGGTCTTGCTCAACAATCTAAAGATAACCCTGAACTACAAAAGAAACATCTTGCCCGTTGTGAATTAGAAGTTACCCGTTTAGATGAAATGATCAGTGACGTACTTTCTCTTTCGCAGTTAGAAAACACTTTTCAGAAAGTCAATTTTCAAACTGTTTGTCTTGATGTTTTATTAGCTGACATCTGTCAAGATTGTCAATATCTTGCGGACGAAAAAAATATTTTAATTATTACTAATGATTTGTTCACGCTTAATCTCCTCGCTGACCAAAATTTATTAAGCAGTGTTTTTAGTAATGTCATTATTAACGCTATAAAATATACGCCAAAGAGCAGTGAAGTTGTTATATCAATGCATCGTCATATTCACAGCCAACAAGAAATCGTCAACATTGTTATTAGCGATAACGGCACAGGAGTCCCTCAAGGCACAATAGATAAACTTTTTCAGCCATTCTATCGGGTAGATGAAGCACGAGATAGAAACAGTGGAGGCACAGGCTTAGGCTTAGCCATAGCGCAGCAAGCCGTATTAGCGCATAATGGTCAGATAAAAGCCAAGAACAAAGCAGATGGTGGCTTATCGGTAACAATTACTTTGCCTATAAGTCCCAACAACGAATAAACCATTTATGAACATAGGGTTAGATATATCACTTTTCCCGCCATGCTCTATTTAGGATTAACAATATGACGGTAACGCAGATGAATTTTGATGAATACTCTAATGAAACAGGTCTAACGCTTCGTTTGTCGACAGAAATTGAAGCCTTTTGGCAAAAAGGTGTATTTTCTTCTTTTAGTGGCATCGACCAAATTAGAATAAATTACGCAATATTTATGCATCATAAAATTCACGAATCTATTGTGCTAGTAACAGGCAGAACAGAAAGTTATTTAAAGTATCAAGAGCTTGCCTTTGATCTTTACCAGCAAGGTTTTAATGTGTTTATTATTGACCATCGTGGTCAAGGTTTATCTCAACGATTATTAAAAGATAACCAGAAAGGTTATGTAAAAAAATTCGATGATTACGCGCATGATTTAAAGCATTTTCTTGATGAAGTCGTCGCAAAAACCAACATAAAAAATTCAACCGATGACATCGTACCAAAACCACATTTGTTAGCACATTCAATGGGCGGTGCCGTTGCTGTTCGATTAATGCAGTTATATCCTTCAATAGTAAAGTCTGCGGTATTAACCTCGCCCATGATTGCCGTTAATAATGGTAATATTCCCAACTGGCTCGGCAAAGCAATTATTACTATAGGAGATAAGCTGAACGCATGGTTTAGTGAAGAAGCCAATTATTTTATGGGGCAAACAGGGTATAACAATCCCCCTTTTGCTGAAAATGAACTTTGTCAATCAGAGGTTCGTTACCAATCTTTTGTTGATATTTATAATAAAAATAGCGAAATTCAATTGGGCGGTGTTACAACCCATTGGTTAAAGGAAGCAATCATTGCTAATAAGAATATTTTTGCTAATTTGCATAAACTCACAATACCTATTTTAGTGATGCAGTCTGGCAGTGATACTATAGTTTCAAATGAAGCTCAAAATACATTCTGCCAACTATTACATCAGCATAATCCAGCAAGTTGCCCACAAGATAAACCCTTTACTATCAATAATGCTTTCCATGAATTGATGTTTGAAAAAGACCAATACCGTTCACCCGCACTAAAAAAGGCGCTTGGTTGGTTTAGAGAGTATTCAGCTTAGTTTGGTTTTTGTTGAAAAGCACTTGTCCTACAACATAACAAAGATTGATGATGCGACTATGACTTATTCCTTTTTATTCATACTCCAGCATAGTAAAAATATTTTTAAACTCACGACTTAAGCGCGTATTTGTACAATATTATAATTCGTTTGGTATAATGGCTAATCATCTTCAAATTTAAGTATTTTCTCTATGTTAGACGTTGTTTTATTTCAGCCACAAATTCCACCGAATACTGGCAACATTATTCGCCTTTGTGCTAATACCGGTTTTAGGTTACATCTTATTGAACCCTTTGGTTTTGACTTAGACGATAAAAAGCTTCGACGAGCAGGTTTAGATTACCATGAGTTTGCCGCAATAAAACGCCATAAAAATTATGAAGCCTTTATTGAAAATGAACAGCCAAAACGTGTTTTGGCGATAACCACCAAAACAACAAACTACTATGGCGACGTATCCTTTGAGCAAGGGGATTATTTACTTTTTGGTTCAGAAACGAGTGGATTGCCAGAAGAAGTAAGACAACTAATACCCGACGAAGATAAAATTCGTATCCCCATGTTAAAAGACAGTCGGAGTATGAATTTATCAAACGCAACCGCAGTAATTATATTTGAAGCTTGGCGACAAATGGGATTTGAAGGCTCAGTTTAAAGGTAGTTGAATACACTTAAAAAGAGCCTTATGTACTGAGTGTAAAATTATTCGACGGTACGATCTCGTGAAAGTAGATCAGCCGCAGCTAATCTTGCTGATTTTCCACCGTAAAGGACTTTATATACTTGCTCAACAATTGGCATTTCTACGCCCATACGTTGCGCCAGCATGTAGACTTCTTTAGTGTTACGGTAACCTTCAACAACTTGGCCAATATCACTCATCGCTTGCTCAACTTCAGCACCATTACCTAACGCTAAGCCAAATCGACGGTTACGTGATTGATTGTCAGTACAGGTAAGGACTAAATCACCTAAACCAGCCATGCCCATGAAAGTGCTTGGCTCTGCATTTAACGCACAACCCAAACGAGTCATTTCAACTAAACCACGGGTGATTAAAGCAGTACGTGCGTTAGCACCAAAACCAATACCGTCAGCCATACCCGCGCCAATGGCTATAACATTTTTAACCGCGCCACCGAGCTGCACACCAATAAAATCTTTATTTGAGTAAACACGGAAGGTTTTTCCACAATGGAGTAAGTCAGAAATATCACTAACAAATGCATCATCGGTTGATGATAAAGAAATTGCTGTTGGCAAACCAGCCGCCATCTCTTTAGCAAAAGTAGGACCAGATAATACCGCCAATGAGATATCATTACCTAAAATATCACGAGCAACATCTTGTAATAATCTGCCAGATTTATGATCTAAGCCTTTAGTTGCCCACACTATTCTCGCGTGGGGTAATAAATAAGGCTTGATTTGGCTAAGCATATCGCCAAACGCATGGCTTGGAACAACAACCAGAATATTCTCACTCGCTTTAACTGCGCTAGTGAGATCATTGGTTATTGTTAATGATGGCGGAAATTGACTACCCGGTAAATATTTTTCATTTGAGTGAGACACTTGCATCTTCTCAACATGTTGAGGGTCTCGCCCCCATAACACGGTGTTGTGACCATTTCTAGCCAAACAAATAGCAAGGGCAGAGCCATAAGACCCTGCCCCTAAAACCGTGATTTTTGCCGTCAATTTCGACATATCATCAATTCCATTATTTTTTTACCAATCTCGACTTTGCGTTTTAGCAAAAGGTTTGATTAGTGAGTTTCAGTACTCGCTGGTGCTTGCTCTGATTTCGCTTTTTCAGCACGTTGTTGCACATATGAAGCAAATAAAGCTTCAAAGTTTACTGGTGCTAAATTAATTTGTGGGAATGAACCACGACTCACTAAATTCGCAACCGATTCACGTGCGTAAGGGAATAAAGTTGTTGGACAAAATGCGCCAATAGTGTGAGCAAGTTGTGCGTCAACTAAATTACCAATAGTAAAAATACCCGCTTGTTGAACTTCAGCTAAAAAGGCAGTTTGACCTTCAACTGTAGCGGTAACCGTTACAGAAAGTACCACTTCATACATATTTTCAGCTAACTTGTTTGATTTAGTATCTAAGTCTAATTGAATCTCAGGTTTCCAGTCTTTTTGAAAAATTGCTGGAGAATTTGGTGTTTCAAAAGAAATGTCTTTTGTATAAATACGTTGAATAGCAAATTGTGGTGTTGCTGGCTCAGTAGACGCTTGTGGTGCATCAGCGTTGTTTTGGTTTTCATCAGACATGTTCTTTTTCCTATTGTATTTGCTATTTTATTTAATGATGTCTTTTAATCTATTGCTAAAAGTTCATCTAATTTATTTGCTGCATGCAGCGCGAATAAGTCATCGCAACCGCCTACATATTGATCAACAATAAAGATTTGAGGAACGGTTACACCGCCACTACGTTTGATCATCTCATTACGTAAGTTATTATCATTGTCGATTTTAATTTCATTAAAGCTTACTTGCTTTTGATCAAACAAAGCCTTGGCTCGCATGCAATAAAAACAAGTTGCTTTAGTGTAAATATCAATTGTCATATCAAGCCTTTATAAATCGATCATGTTTATTTTTTAACAAGCGGTAAACCAGCACCTGTCCAAGCATTCAGACCACCTTTCAACAAGCTAACTTTAGTAAAGCCCGCTTTAAGCAGTTGGTTCGCTACCGTTGAAGCAGTTATTCCTGCGGTACATACAACTATGATGGGTTTATCTTTATAGTTTTCAAGGGTAGCAAAATCATTATTTGATACTTTCTCTTTAACTAAATTTTTAGAATCGATAATACGACTCGCTTTAAACTCTTTTTCTGTGCGGATATCTACAACAACACCTTCTTCTCGATTAACTAAAAAAGTAAGTTCTTGTGTCGATATCTGTTTAATCGGTGACATTTGAATACGAATAGTCGTAACAATAATCATCAAAACAATAGCGCCCCAAGCAGCACTTAACATTGGATGGTCACCAGCAAAAATAATTAATTGATCCATAGAAATAATAAATATTGTTTGAATAAAAAGTTGCCGACAGTATACATAATTACCAACAAAACCCAAAATGAACTTTACGTGATAAGCAATTAAATGAATGAAAATATATTTTTTGTTGAAACAACTGAGGTATAACGTATAAAAGCACAGAATTCATTTGAAATGTTTTGTCTGACAGCACACAAGCAATTCTTGTTTTGCCTTGGTATACTGCCAAATAATTAGACAATTTCAACGTTATGGAAAATATAATGCCAAATAAAACACCTACTGTATTACTTATTTTAGATGGTTGGGGATACCGAGAATCGACTGAATCCAACGCTATTTTTCATGCAAAAACACCGGTTCTTGACGATTTAAACGCTCGTTATCCAAATATGTTAATTGGCACATCAGGCATGGCAGTAGGATTACCTGACGGGCAAATGGGTAACTCAGAAGTTGGTCATGTTAACTTAGGTGCTGGACGCATTGTTTACCAAGATTTTACACGCATAACAAAATCGATTGAAGACAAAGAATTTAACGACAATACCGCATTAAACAATGCTGTTACTGCAGCGATATCACAGGATAAAGCGATACATGTTTTTGGCTTATTATCGCCGGGTGGCGTTCATAGTCATGAAGAACATATTTTCTCAATGCTTGAGCTTGCTAAAGAAAAAGGTGCAAATAAAATTTATTTACACGCATTTTTAGATGGTCGTGATACTCCGCCACGCAGTGCTGAAGCGTCATTAAATAAAGCACAAGAAAAGTTTAAGCAACTTGGCTGTGGACAAATTGCTTCTGTGATAGGTCGTTATTACGCAATGGACCGAGACCAACGTTGGGACCGAGTCGAATTAGCTTACGACTTGATGGTAAGTGGTAAAGCACAATATGAATATTCAAGCGCAACAGACGCATTAAATGCGGCTTACGCTCGTGACGAGAATGACGAGTTTGTTGCTGCCTCTGCCATTTTAGACGACAGTGGAAAAACCATTGAAATTAATGATGGCGACGCCTTAATCTTTATGAACTTTAGAGCCGATAGAGCTCGTCAATTCACACGTTGCTTTACTGAAAAAGATTTCTCAGGTTTCACTCGTAAAAAAACACCTAAAATAGCTGACTTTGTCATGCTCACGGAATATGCCGGCGACATACAAGCTAATATCGCTTTTCCTAAAGTATCGCTTGAAAACGTTCTCGGTGAGTGGTTACAGAAAAATAACAAAACTCAATTACGTATTTCAGAAACCGAAAAGTATGCTCATGTGACATTCTTTTTCAGTGGTGGCAGAGAAAGTGAGTTTACGGGTGAAGAACGCATTCTAGTGCCGTCGCCGCAAGTTGCTACTTACGACTTACAACCAGAGATGAATTCAGCCTTATTAACGGATAAATTAGTTGCTGCTATTGAAAGTGGCGAACATGACTTTATTGTTTGTAACTATCCAAATGGTGATATGGTTGGTCATACAGGTAAATTCGACGCTGCTGTTGCGGCTTGTGAAGCGGTAGATGCCAGTGTTGGACGTGTTGTTGCTGCTTTAGAAAAAGTTAACGGCGAATGTTTAATTACTGCCGACCATGGCAATGCAGAACAAATGCTTGATAATAATTCTGGACAAGCGCATACCGCGCATACGTGTGAACCTGTTCCGTTAATTTACATCGGCCGACATGCTCAACCAGCAGAAAGTGGTGCATTAAGTGACATTGCCCCTACTATTTTACAATTAATGGGCATGGAGCAACCTGAAGAAATGACAGGTAGTTCATTGATGAAATTTATTTAATTAATTGATTATGGTGAGAATTGCCGTGAAAAAAATATTTTTATTTGCATCAATATGTAGTTTTTGCTGCATGTTGATGTCGGTGAGCTTTGCTGAACAAGCTTCTGAGGATGACAATTCTCAGAAAAAAACTAATCAAGCTCTCTCTGAAGTGCAGCAACAAATATCTCAACAACAAAAGTCCATCAAACAAACAAGTAATGAGCGTTCATCTTTAGAGAATAAATTAAGAAGTGACGACATATCAATTGCTAAAATAGCAAAAACGATAATCAACACACAACGAGACCTCCAAACAACTCAACAAGCATTAAAAAATCTCGCACGAGAAAAAATATCTTTAACTAACAAAAAACAACAACAAGAAAAAGTATTAGCACAACAATTAAGAGCGGCTTATACATCAGGGCATCACGACTATATTAAGTTGTTACTTAATCAAGAAAGTCCCGCAAGCGTAGAGCGAACGGTAACTTATTACAAATACTTGAACGATGCACGTACTAAAGAGATTGACCAATTCCAAATCGTCTTAAGTAATTTACTCGCTGTCACAACAAAACACCAAGAACAAGCTAAAAAGCTAAACGTACTAAAACAAGAACAAGCAGCACAAAAGATCACTTTTCAACAAAGTAAACAGGCACGAAAGCAAACCATCAGAGCATTAAATAAAGAGCTGCTCAATAGCAAACAACTGTTAGCCAAATTAGTGGCTGAAGAAGAAAACTTAGTGGTCGCTTTACAACGTATCGTTACACTGTCGCAAGAAAGTGCTGAATTGGTTGGTTTAAAAAAATTAAAAAGAAAACTTTCATGGCCTATAAAAGGTAAAATCAGCCACAGTTTCGGTTCTCGTAAACAAGGTTATTTGAAATGGAAAGGCATTTTATTAGCCGCGTCTGTTGGCAAACAAGTGAAAGCCATTCATAACGGCACTGTTTTATTTTCTGATTGGTTGAAAGGTTATGGTTTAGTGACGGTATTAGACCATGGTGAAGGATACATGAGTTTGTATGGGCATAATCAAGCTTTATTAAAATCAGTGGGCGACCGTGTTGAAACAGGTGAACCCATTGCACTTGTTGGACAAAGTGGTGGTCAAAATCAGTCAGGATTATATTTTGAAATTCGTAGAGATGGTCAAGCCGTAAATCCTACACCTTGGTTTAAATAAACCAAAAGTAGCAGTAATTCATTACTTATACTCGATTTAATATTTTTCACCTGATAACCTGAATCAATCTTAATTAATTTTGCGAATGACGAGCTCTTTTGAATTTATTTCCACGCTTATTTATTTTACTTACCTTGTTCAGCATAATGCCTTCGGCTGTCGCTAAAAACGTTCAAGTTGCCATTATTATAGATGATATTGGTTATCGACAAAGTGATGCTGCAGCCCTCACCTTACCAGGGGCAATAACTTTCGCTATTCTCCCACATACTCCTTACGGAAAAACCTTAGCTCAACAAGCCTTCAGTAAAAAGAACGACGTTATTTTACACATTCCTATGGAAGCTGAAAATGGTAAAAAACTAGGTCCTGGCGCATTAACAATTCAAATGAATGAACAATCAATTCGACATGAACTTTCGCTAGCCTTTGCAGATATTCCATTTGCTATTGGTATGAATAATCATATGGGCAGTAAGCTCACGAAACTTTATTCCCCGATGATGTGGACTATGCGTTTTTTAAAAGAGCGAAATTTGATTTTTATTGACAGTGTAACCACAAACGAAACGAAAGCAGAGCATATTGCGCTGCAATTAGGCGTACCCACAGCTCATCGCCAAATATTTTTAGACAATGAGTTAACCCGTGAGTATATTGATCAACAATTTATGCGACTTATTGACCATGCTCAACGATTTAAATCAGTCGTAGCGATTGCTCACCCTCACCCAGAAACTATCATTGCATTAAACCGTTTAATCCCTTTATTGGCTGAATTGGACATTGACCTAGTGCCAATATCAACTTTAATTGATTCACCTAAAAACCTTCAAGAATATACCGAAATAAGTGATGATTAACTTAGTACTAACTTCCTTTTAGGTAATCAATTTTATGTTTTTTCAATAAAGCTAATAAATATTTAACGGGTATAGCATAGGTAATACCGCTGGGTTTACTGATCACCGCCTCTTTTGACTCTTGCACAAACACTTTATTAATAATGCCAATCACTTCTCCTGTATCAACATCGTATAACGCACTGCCACTATTTCCGGGGTAAGCGGTAGCGTCAAGTTGATAAACTAAATATGGATTACGCAACATTTTAAGCATCTTAATACTAATTTGTTGGGCATTATCAACAGGAATAATCGTTGGTGTAATACTGGCAATAATGCCTCGATGCGTAACAGGGTATAGGCCTAAAACTGCACCGATAGGAAAACCGCTAAATGCGACGTAACTTCCTTCACGTCGGAAATTTTTATGAGCGAGCTTCATAGCAGGCAGAGGTGCACCATGAATTTTCAGCACAGCAATATCATGTAGCTGGGAGCTAGCGACAACATCAGCCATGCGTACTTTTGCATTTTTTCCTGAACCCGTGAAAATGGCCATTTGCTGCAAAAGATTACTATCAAGCTCTTTAGGCAAAACGTGATGATTTGTTACTACATATTGACCATTACCAATAACAAATCCGCTACCATTTAGGTTGTTTTTTTGTCTACCTGAAGGCGTATGAACACCTATACCCACAACAGATGGTTTTATTTTTTCAACAGTGTCAGCCAAATTAGCAAGCGCCAATCCCGTATATAAAATTAAGCAAGCACTCAACACTATTTTCACATAAGCCATTTAACACTCCGTCCGATAAAGTTCATCTATATTAATAAGTTTACTGCGTTTTCCTCGCAAAAACAGTTATCATTGCTCATAATTGAAAATATCAGAACGATATCTTATTACTCTGGCGAGCAGAAATCCCCATTTAAGGCCAAACAATAACATGACAAAAAAAACAGTCGTTCCCATATTTGCAGGGGGCGGAACACGCTTACCTGCTCACGTTGGGATTTTGCATGCATTGCAAGACTTTGATGTCGACTTTAATCACATCGTTGGCGTTTCAGGTGGCAGCATTGTTAGTAGCTTGTTTGCTTCTGGGCTGACCCCTGCTGAAATTAAAAAAATAGCGTTAAATACTAATTATAACGAATTTCGAGAGTTTTCATTATTGAAACTCATTCGAAATGGCGGGCTAAGTTCAGGTGATCGCTTTGAACAATGGATGGATGATTTATTAGGTGGAAAAACCTTTTCAGAGTTAGATTATAATTTACATATTGTTGCCACCGATGTTGCGACAGGTGCTCCGGTTATTTTTGACAAAGAAAACACACCCGATGTAAAAGTATCACTCGCGGTAAGGTTCTCTATGTCAATTCCTTTAGTGTTTAGTTTCAAATCTTTTGGTGATCATGTCATGGTTGACGGCAGTATTTTATCTGAAGATGCTGTTCACCGTGATTGGGCAAAAGATGGCACTCCCGTGCTTTGTTTTCGCCTAAAAGGTGATCATGAAACGAATGAAGTTAAAATTAAAGGTTGGTTTCCTATTTATAAATACCTAACACTTCTCGTTCGCACGTTTATGACCACTATATCTCGAGAATATATTAACGATGCCTTTTGGCATAACACCGTAGTGGTAAATATTGGCAATTATTCTGCTGTTGATTTTTCCATGACACAAGAACAAAAGCTCGCTTTATTTGATATCGGATTTAAAACTGCAGAGCATGTATTACCTATGAAATTAGGTAAAAAATAAGTTTATTGAAATATTAGTAATAAATATCTTATATTAGGTTATTATTAATAGTATCTAACGTGAGGCAATTATTCTCATCACGAATTTAGATGATGACAAATGGATGAGCAAATGGGTTTTGGTAAATTAATATTAAATTCTCCTATTATTGGTGATGTAGCAAAAAAAGTTGCTTCGTTGAAGGTGAATCATGATGCCGGAAATATAGCCGAGCATTTTACTCAGTTTCTTAAACCACAATATGCATCTACAGATACGCTTCGTGACGAAGTATTTAAAATTCGCCACAACGTTTATTGTGAAGAGCTAGCTTTCGAAAATCAACAAGATGATGGCATGGAAATGGATGAGTTTGATCCACACTCCATATTTGCCTTAATCAAACACAAGCCTTCAAATAATTACACAAGCTGTGTTCGTATTGTACGTTCAAGTTGTGATGAAGAATTATTGCCAATTGAAAAGTTTTGTTACGATGCCATTCAAGACAAAACATACGATCCTAAAAATTTCAATCGGGCAGAAATCGGAGAATTTTCACGATTAGCTGTTAAGGCTGATTTTAGACGTCGTAAATCAGATCGCTTCAAAGGTTCGGCAATCGGTGCAATCAGTGAAAGTACTTATTCTGAATCAGAACTACGTTGCTTCCCATTTATTGCTATCGGCTTATATATGGTGGCTGGTACGTTAGCTATTGATAAAGGTATAAAGCACGCTTTTGTAATGATGGAGCCACGTTTGGCCCGTAGTATGAAATTCGTTGGCATTAAATTTGTACAAATAGGTGAGCCCATTGAATACCACGGTTTACGCGCACCTTATTATATTAACGCAGAAATATTTTTAGATAATTTAACAAGTGGCTTCAAAAGTTTGTACAAAGAAATACAAAAAGATATTCGCGGTCAGTTCTAAACTGATTGAGTACCTAAAACTTCATTCAATAAATTTAGTTAGATAGTTCACTTTTTCTCTTTATTTGCGACGCTGATACACCCGTTATTCCGCTCAATATACGTTTAGCTTCTTCTGTGTTTTTATTTGCTAATAACGTTTCCGCATAGTTTAACGCAATATCAATGTTTTTCCCTTTAGATAACTCATAGGCCTCTTTTGCTTTTGCTAATGCCTCTGGTTTTTTATCCGACTTCAGTAAAGCCTGAGCATAAGTATCAACGACATTAGGGATCTCAGCATTTAGACCATAAGCTTGCTTTGAATACTTTAACGCCTGAAAAAATTGACCTTGTTCCATATAAAGCCAAGACAAGTTATTTAATACCACAACGTTTGTCGGTATTACTTTAATAAGTTTTTCATACTCTACAATGGCTTTATTTTGGTGTTCTGCTAAATACATGTTGGCTAAATTTAAGCCTACTCTTGGGTGAATTTTATTATCTGCTTCTTCCTTACTTGAGAACTGCTCTAACAATTCAATAGCTTCTACTTTTTGATTGTTTCCTTCGAAAGCAAAAGCAAGGTATGTTGCGTTAAGACTACTAGGTTTTGCCGTATATTGTTGCTGTAAAGGAGGGATCGCTTGTGCAAACTTTCTATCAAGTAAAAAGATTCGACCCGTGATACCCGCAAGTAAGTCTTTACTAACCTCAAATTGTTCTAATTCTTTAAATAAGCTTTTAGCATCAGAACTACGGTTATTATCCAATAACACCTGCATTTTAACTAAATGAAGCATCAAATTATTTGGATGCTTTTCATTCGCTTTTTGTAAAACTCTTAACGCCCTGTCTGGTAACTTTTTATTGGCCCAATAATTTGCTAACAAAAATGAAGACTCAATATGATAAGGATTGGTTTTCTGCCATTGATCTAATATAGAATAAACATCTTTCCCATCTGGATTTTTTGCATTAACTGCCAGCAGTAATTGCCAGTAACGTTTTGGCGTTCTAACATCTATTGAATAACTATCTAATACTGAGCTAGCTTGCTTAAATTGCTCTAAATAGATGAACGCTTCAGCCAATAAAATACCATATTTAATATCACCGACATTTTTTTGTTGAGCCTGAACTATAACTTTTAATCCTTCATCATTTTTGTGAAAATCAAAATATTGACTCAGTATTTGAATGTTATCTGGATGAACTTTAACCGCATTCTCCGTTAATAATGTTGCCTGTTCGTTATCTTTTCGGAAACTGGCGAGCTGTACCTGTTGGATGAGTGCATAAACATTATCAGGTTCTATCTGTAAGCTTTTTTCTAATGCAGTTTCACCTTTCTCAAATTCATTATTTTTGAAATGTATAGCGGCTTGTAAGTTATATCCACCTGCCTTTTTGGGGTATTGCTTCAACCATTTTTCAGCTATTTTAGTTGCTCGAGGTATATTTCCCGACTTGATTGAACTAAAAGCCAACATAAGCTCAGCAGAAACTAATTCTGGATTTTTCTGCAATGCCAATTCTAATTTATCAATACCTGAAGGGTCGTTCATCATCAACTTCAATACACCAACACGTGCGATTTCTTCAGCAGTCATATCTGTTGAGTTTGAAACATAACTGGCCATTTCCTGTGCTTTTTCGTATGCGCCAACCTCTAACAGCTCATAACTTAGTGTTGCTAAAAACTGAGTATCTTCTTTATTTGTTGGATCATAACCATTTAATGTTTCACTAATATCATCAATCAAACCTAACTGTAATTGACTTACCGCGAGCATTCTTCTCGCGGGATTATCTGATGAGAGATAAGGCAGTATATCTTTTAAATTATTGACACTTTGTTGATAGTTTTGTAAATAAAATGCACTTGCCCCGGCAATTAATTTCAAACTAAGAGAATTAAAACCAGAACTTAACGATTGATTTGCAAAACGGCTTGCTTCTTTATAATCTTTATCTTCAAAACGCGCATTTGCTTTAATATAGAGTAAAAATGGCTGTGTTGGTACATTGGCTAGAATAGTATCGGCAATAGCTTCAGCCTCTTTATATTGACCATTTTTCAACAGTGAATCAGCGATAAACAGCTGAACCTTGCCTGAGTTTGGTTGGATTTTTTGGTATTGCTGGAAACTTGTAACCGCTAAAGCGTAATCTTTTTGAACAGTTGCAATTTGCCCTTGTAGCATCAGTGCATCAGCATTATTTGAATTTGTCGCTAATATACGCGCAATGAGATTATTTGCAGATTCAGTGTTTTGTTTTGAAAACTCTAAATAGGCACTCGCTAAAAGACTGTATCCATCAGATCCAAAAAGTGAAAGAGCTATATCTACTGTAGCTTGAGCAAGGTCATTATCACCTGTTCGCAATGCAGCCATTGTTTTATATGCTAGGTATTGGGTACTTCGTTGGGGTAAAGACGCTGCTTGTTTCCCAAGCTCTAAAATATCATTATCAGCCCCTGTCAACATATATGATCTAGCCAACAAAGGTATAACTTGTTCAATAGAATATTTTAACTTTTTAGCACGCTCTAACTCCTTCACCGCCCCTTCCGCATTGCCGGCACTGAGATATAACCGGCCTAATAGAAACCTAGCATGCGCATTATCAACATCAATCTTGAGCACATTTTTTAATGAAATAATGGCAGCGTTATTTTGCTTTTCTAAAATGGAACTCTCTGCTTTAGCCATATAGGTTTTTGCCGACTCATTGTCAGAGCATGCAGATAAAACCAAAACAACACTGATACATATTATCGACTTTAAAAATTTCATTAAACTTCCTGTATTTTACTTGCTGTGTTCATTACTTAACTATGATAGTAAAGCATTAATTTATCTTTATCTTTATATATAAATATAAATATAAATATTCACACCTGATCATAAATATATGACAAATGCTTTTATCGTGTGTATTGTTATCTGGTAAAAAAACAACTCTACAAATAAAAAGGATTTTATTATGTTTAAAATATTAGGCTTTATTGTCCCCGTACTCTTATGTTCATTTTCTGTCTCGGCAAAAGTTAAAATTGAAAAACACCAACTTCCCATCATTAATTACGTAAGTATTCCCGAGCTTTTAATGACAGTTAGCCTTATTGTTAGTAACAATAGGTAATGACAATAAGGGCAATTTTCTGCCAGTTACTTTAATTAAAGTAACTGGCAGTTATTATATAAAGATAAACTTCTTCGATTCTTTCGACAAAAGTCACGGTAATTGGCCTTTGTTCAACAAAATCGTAGATTTATTGTGTTAAAAATTCCAATAAAATTATTATGTCATATAATAATTTACAATCTAACCATTCAAAAAGAGTCACTATGAACAACCTAATTTCTCTATTAACGGCTATCGTAGGTCCAGGCTACATTTTTTCTTCAAATGAACAAGTCGCTGAATATAATTTAGGTACTTTCCCTCATAAAAATAACAACAAAATAGTTATCAAGCCTGCAAATACCGCGCAAGTTCAGCAAATTGTTAAAACCATCAATCAGTACAACTTGTCCAATGACGACGCAAACTTTTCGATTAGTACTGTAAGTTCAGGAAAAAACTGGGGGTACTCTGCACAAGAGCCTAGTTTTGACAATGCCATACTAATGAAGTTATCACGTATTAAAGAGTTAACTAATTACGATAACAAACAAGGCACCATAACCTTAACTCCAGGGGTGACTCAGCAAGATCTTTATGATTATTTGCAAGAACAAGGTGGGAAATTTTGGATGGACGCTACAGGCTCGTCTCCAGAATGTAGCATTATTGGTAATACCATGGAAAGAGGCTTTGGTCATACCGAATACGGTGATCATTTTAATAATGTCTGTAGCTTTGAAGTTATATTAGCTGATGGCAGTATAATCAACACTGGTTTCAAACAGTTTTCAAAAAATGGTGTAGTACCGGTTGCCGCGGATTGTTACAAATGGGGCATTGGTCCTTATATAGATGGTTTATTCAGCCAATCGAACTTTGGTATTGTCACTAAAATGACTTTATGGCTTATGCCAAAACCTGAACATTTTGAAGCGTTCTTTATCAGTATTAAAGACGAAGATAAAATAGCTGACCTAATAGATGCACTGCAACCGTTAAAATTAAATGGCATTATTAAAAGTTCCGCGCATATTGGTAACGATCATAAAGCGATTCAAGCACTCAGTTTTTACCCGTGGAAAAAAGCTAAAAATCAAACGCCATTACCAGAATCCATCAAAAACACCTTAAAAAAGAAGTTTATGGTTAATGCATGG